>Ga0228536_1000366_pt1 | contig 92613 bp, 72 predicted proteins | sample SJ1Smetagenome_FD_168611 | JGI IMG/M metagenome (GOLD analysis project Ga0228536, IMG submission 168611) | Enriched culture of PCE-dechlorinating microbial communities from Ithaca, New York, USA - SJ1.S | ecosystem: Engineered > Modeled > Simulated communities (microbial... > Unclassified...
ATTAATAATTCTGCTTTCAATATTTTTGTCCAATGGTTACCCTCAAACTTGGCCGAAAATATATATAATACCATCTAATTATTCTGATGCTTCATGTGCTTGCGAAACTTATGACTCAGGTATAGGCTTATTGAGCAAATACATTGGTGCTGGCGGATATGTATTAGCAGGTTGGTTTTTAAAAACAGATGTAAATGGCGAAGTGATATGGGAAAGAACATTAGGCAACATTACAGAATACTACTCATGGTATAAAATGATGCAACCTACTTCTGATTCTGGCTTTATTATAACATTTTCAACACATTACGCTGAAGAAGACCCTCATGGATACAAGGGAGATGCAGGGTATATGAAACTGAATGCCTGTGGCGAATTGGACTGGTGCCGCATAATCAGCGACCCGGGAGTTGACAATTTTGCTCAGGATGTCATTGAAGTATCGGATGGATATATTGGTTTGTTCGCGAATTACCGGAACGGATCACCGCCAACTTATGATAACCCAAACACTTTGATAAAACTTGGATTTGATGGTCATATTCAATGGATGTACAATTATGATAATGCCTTATTCAACAGGGAAGAACTCCTCAGCCTTCGGTTATTAAACAACAATACCATACTGGCTACAGGATATGGTGAATATAAGCTGGATGCACCTGATTGTTGCATTAAGCCTGTGAGTGTCAATATTGATTTGAATGGAAGCTTGATCGAATACAAGATACTGCATTATGGCATTGATTCACTGCGCTATACATACGACCAATTTTCGATACAGGCTTTAAATGGCACCATATACAGTTCAGGACAAACCGCTGGTTTGTCAAGTATCCGAACTCATCATTTGACAGATTCAATTCAGCAATTTTACAAATTGAATGATGGCGATGAAGGAAATGCTAATTGTCTGGCATGGATGCAGGATAGTACTATTGTTATTTCTGAAACTGATATATTTTACCCCCCGCCAACTTACGATTGGCAGGTAAATGTAAAAATTATTGACACCCTGGGAAATATATTATTTTCCCGAGCCCTGTTTGAAAGTCTGATAGGGCCCGGCTATTATGTCAGTACCACTCATGACAATAAAATCCTCGCCACAGGCAGCGCCGAAGAAAACCCGTATGGCCCCATGCTTCAAACTTACCTTTTTAAACTCACCTCCACCCTCGAAGACGATGTGTATGACCCCACCCCGCGGGTGTACGACTATGCCTGCCCCGGCGGTGTAGCTCCGCACGATACCATCGGTATGGAACAGTGTGATATTGTGGTAAGTGCAGCCCACCTTGCCACCCTGCCCGATATAGCGGTTATGGAGGTTTACCCCAACCCGGTAAACGATGTATTTCAGGTGCGGTTGCCGGAGTTTATTGCCATCCGAAACAACAACAAAGGTTTAAATACCGCCCTTTACCAAAGCAACTACCAGCAGCAAAGCACCTTGCAGGTTTTTGATCTGAGTGGCAGATTTATTTCTGAACAAAAACTTACTCAGGGACAGTTGGTGGCACAGTTCGACGCATCACGCTGGGTGCCGGGGATGTATTTGCTGCGATTGGTTTATAAAGAAAAGACGGTGGGAAGCGCGAAGGTGGTGAAGTGAAGTCGGCCCTTCGGCTCCGCTCAGGGACCGAGGTCGGAGGTCGGTCGGATGAAAGAAGTATGAAGTAAGAAGTAAGAAGTAAGAGGTTAGACAATGTATTTGCTGTTGGCTGATGGCTGAAATCCGAACCGGAGCGAAGCGGAGTTCACCGAAGGAAATTCCGAAATCCGGAATCTGAAATTCCTGTAAATCATGTTAATCCTGTCTGATAATTTGACAAAGAGAGGTTTCAATGAATAGCGCGAAGGTGGTGAGGTAGGCTTGAGGTCAGAGGTCAGAGGTCCGAAATCCGAAATCCGGAATCTGAAATTCCTGTAAATCCTGTTAATCCTGTCTGAAAATTTGAAAGAAAGGTTTCAATGAATAGCGCGAAGGTGGCGAAGTAGGCTTGAGGTCAGAGGTCCGAAATCAGAAATCCGAAATCCGGAATCTGAAATCCGGAATCTGAAATTCCTGTAAATCCTGTTAATCCTGTCTGACAATTTGAGAAAGAGAGGTTTCAATGAATAGCGCGAAGGTGGTGAGGTGAAAACAAAGATCGCCTGTTACATAAGTATGAAGAAACAGGATGACATGAGAAAACAGTGGTCAGGAGTCAGATGCATGAAACAGAGTTTTTGACTGAACAGCCCCACACACTGCAAATCCGGAGTGCAGCAGGATACCGAAAATTATTGTTCCGGTATCCGGAAAAATATCCGAAGCCTGAATCATTTTGGGAAATCCCAATTCTTCATGCATACTATCCCGAAAATTAACAACTGCATCCTGTGACCTGGTTTTTCAGTCACACGGGTTGATAATGCGTGATTACTTTCAAAATATACGTTTCATCCGCTTTAATATCAGGATTTTTCCTAATTTTGCCCCTCTTTTGGGAATAGCCTGTAACTACTTTTAAATTAATGAAGAAATATCCTGAATACAAGCAACTTAACCTCACCTCCATCAGCAAGGAAGTGCTGAACAGGTGGGAAGAAGAAAATGTGTTTAAGCAAAGTCTGGAAATCCGCAAAGAGAGCCGTCCGTACATTTTTTACGAAGGACCGCCCTCTGCCAACGGAACTCCCGGCATTCACCATGTGATGGCCCGTGCCATCAAGGATATTTTCTGCCGTTACAAAACCATGAAGGGTTTCCTGGTGAACCGCAAAGCCGGCTGGGACACCCACGGGCTGCCCATAGAGATTGCCGTTGAAAAAACCCTGGGCATCACCAAGGAAGATATCGGGAAAAAGATTTCGGTGGATGAATACAACAAAGCCTGCCGCAAGGAGGTGATGAAGTACAAGGATATGTGGGACGACCTTACCCGCCGCATCGGTTATTGGGTGGACCTGGATCATCCGTACATCACCTTCGACAATAAGTATATTGAATCGGTATGGTACCTGCTTTCGAAGCTTTATGAAAAAGGCCTGCTTTACAAGGGCTATACCATACAGCCATTCTCCCCTGCGGCCGGTACGGGCCTCAGCACCCACGAGCTGAACCAGCCCGGCTGCTACCGCAACGTGAAAGACAACACAGTTGTGGCACAGTTCAAAGTAATCAGCAACACCCGGTCAGAAAAGCTGTTCAGCGATATTCACGGAGAGCTCTTCTTCCTGGCTTGGACCACCACCCCCTGGACCCTGCCCAGCAATACCGCCCTTGCCGTCGGCAAAGACATTGAGTACCTGAAGGTGAAAACCTTCAATCCCTATACCGGCCTGCCGATCACGGTAATCCTTGCAAAAGACCTTTTCGGGAAGTACTTCCCCGAAAAGAATGCGGAACTGAAGCTGGCAGATTATGAAGCCGGACAAAAAGCCATCCCATTTGAAGTCTGCGGCAGCCACAAAGGCAGTGAACTTGAGGGCATCCGCTATGAGCAACTGCTTCCGTATGCCCAGCCTGCCGAAGGCGACGCCTTCCGCGTGGTTACCGGCGATTTCGTTACCACCGAGGACGGTACCGGTATCGTGCACATTGCACCCAGCTTTGGCGCCGATGACTTTAAAGTGGGCAAACAAAACGGAATCGGAGCGCTTACACTGGTCGACCGCCAGGGCCGTTTTACGGAAGAGATGGGAGAATTTGCAAGTCGTTACGTCAAGGCGGAATACGCGCCCGATTACGATCCCACCAAAGAAGACAACGTTGATATCGACATCATCGTCAAGCTGAAAAAAGAAAACCGGGCCTTCAAAACGGAGAAATACGAACACTCTTATCCGCATTGCTGGAGGACGGACAAGCCCATCCTCTATTACCCGCTCGACAGCTGGTTTATCCGCACCACCGCTTACCGCGACAAGATGCTGTCGCTGAACAGAACCATTAACTGGAAGCCTGAGGCTACCGGCACCGGCCGATTTGGCAACTGGCTCGAAAACCTGGTTGACTGGAACCTCAGCCGTTCGCGCTACTGGGGAACCCCTCTGCCCATCTGGGTGAGTGAAGACAAAACGGAAGAGCTCTGCATTTCATCGGTGGCACAACTCAAGGCGGAGATAGAGAAATCGTTGGCTGCCGGATTTATGAAGGAAAACCCGCTGGCGGCCTATATACCCGGCGATAACTCGGAAGAAAACTACAACACCTTCGACCTACACCGGCCTTACGCCGACGATATCGTGCTGGTTTCCCCGTCAGGAAAACCCATGCACCGCGAAACCGACCTGATTGATGTATGGTTCGATTCCGGCGCCATGCCGTTTGCACAGTTTCACTATCCTTTCGAAAACAAGGAAACCCTCGACCGCTATTTTCCGGCCGATTTTATCGCGGAAGGCGTTGACCAGACCCGCGGATGGTTCTTTACCCTCCATGCCATTGCAACCATGGTATTCGATTCGGTATCGTTCAAAACGGTGGTTTCAAACGGGCTTGTGCTTGACAAAAGCGGAAACAAGATGTCGAAACGCCTGGGCAATGCCATCGATCCCTTCGACACCATCGAGAAATACGGCCCCGATGCCACCCGCTGGTACATGATCACCAATGCCCAGCCCTGGGACAACCTGAAATTCGACCTGGAAGGCGTGGCCGAAGTACAGCGGAAATTCTTCGGAACGCTTTACAACACTTACAGCTTCTTTGCGCTTTACGCCAACATCGACGGATTTACCTATGCCGAGCCGGAAGTTGAGCTGCATGACCGCCCTGAAATTGACCGCTGGATACTTTCGGAACTGAACAGTCTGATCAGTGCTGTTGACGGTTATTACGACGACTACGAGCCGACCAAGGCCGGGCGTGCCATTGCCGATTTTGTGGATGAGCACCTCAGCAACTGGTATGTAAGGCTTTCGCGTCGCCGTTTCTGGAAAGGCGAGTACTCGACCGACAAGATTTCGGCATACCAGACGCTGTATAAATGCCTCGAAACCGTGGCAATACTATCGGCACCCATTGCACCTTTCTTCAGCGAACGGCTGTTTACCGACCTTAACGGCATCACCGGGCGCAACCGGGCCACTTCGGTTCATCTGGCCGACTTCTGTGTGGCCGATCACAGCCAGATCGACAAGGAACTGGAAGAGCGCATGCAGCTGGCCCAGCGCATCTCGAGCATGGTGCTTTCGCTCCGGAAGCAGCACCGCATCAGGGTGCGTCAGCCGCTAAGCCGGATTATGATACCCGTGAGCGGCGCGCATCAGCAAGCGCAGATAGATGCCGTGAAAAACCTGATTCTTTCCGAAGTTAACATCAAGGATATAGAATACATCTCCGGAAGCGGCATCCTGGTAAAGAAAATAAAACCCAACTTCAAGGCGCTGGGACCCCGTTACGGCAAACTCATGAAACAGATTGCCGCGGCGCTCTCCGTTGCCGGACAGGATGAAATCAATGCCTATGATACGCATCAGACCCTGACCCTGAACATTGAAGGTGAACAGGTCAGCCTGATTGCCGGAGATGCCGATGTAATCACCGAGGATATTCCCGGATGGGTGGTGGCCACCGAAGGCAATTTAACCGTGGCCCTCGACGTTACCATCACCGATCAGCTCAGGGACGAAGGATTGGCCCGTGAACTGGTCAACCGCATACAGAATATCCGCAAGGATAAAGACTTCGAGGTAACCGATAAAATCAGGCTCGAAATCGAGAAAAACAACGGGCTTACCACAGCCCTGAGTAATAATTATTCGTATATTTGTTCAGAGACCCTGGCGGACTCACTTGTAGATGTTGTTTCGATCGATCCGGAGAAACGCATTGTTGTTGAACTCGCCGACGACCTGCAGGCAGCAATCAGCGTGGAACGCATTGGCTGAATGTCAGACAACAGGACTTTGAACCAAAAACCACCAAGGCCATGAAAAAGCAAGAATCGCAGGATGAAAATGTAAAAAACCGGTATTCAGACGAAGAACTGGAAGAATTCCGCCAGATCATCCTGGCTAAACTGGAAAAAGCCCGTAAGGATCTCAAAATGCTGACAGAAGCCTTTGCCAACAGCAATGAGCACGACATCAGCGATACCTCCCCCACTTTCAAGGTGCTGGAAGAAGGCTATCAGGTAAACTCCAAGGAGGAAAACAGCAAACTGGCTGCCCGGCAGGATAAGTTTATCAAGGCGCTCGAAAATGCATTGATCCGTATTGAAAACAAAACCTACGGAATATGCAGGGTCACCGGAAAGCTAATTTCCAAAGAACGCCTGCGGATAGTTCCTCATGCCACACTCAGCATTGAAGCCAAGCTAAATCAGCCCAGGTAATAGGTAACACTTATGTTTTCAGGCATTTCATATCGTATAATGACCTGCCGGGCATACCGTGTGCCTGTAATGACCGGCTGCCATTCCTTATGCATGCAAACCAGTTAGGCCTTGAAAAAATCGTTAACCATAGTAGGAATCATCCTGCTTATCGACCAGTCGGTTAAGTTCTGGATAAAAACCAATATGAGCCTTGGCCAGGAGTTTAAAATCCTGGGTGATTGGTTTATTATTCATTTTACCGAAAACCCGGGAATGGCATTCGGCCTGGAATTCGCCGGCGAATACGGCAAACTGGTTCTCAGCATCTTCCGGATTATTGCGATTATCGGTATACTTTATTACCTGTGGATGATAACACGCAAAAAGGTTCATACCGGATTGCTCGTCAGTCTCTCGCTGGTGCTGGCAGGAGCAATGGGTAATGTGATCGACAGCGCATTTTATGGCATGCTGTTCAGCAGCAGCAATTATTTTGAAGCGGCACGTTTCCTGCCTGCGGAAGGCGGATATGCCACATTCCTGCACGGGAAGGTGGTGGATATGCTGTACTTCCCCATTATTCAGGGTTACTATCCTTCCTGGATACCCTGGCTGGGCGGTAATGAGTTTATTTTCTTCAGACCGGTGTTTAATATTGCCGATTCATCGATAACCATCGGCGTTATTCTGATGATACTTTTTCAGAAAAAATTCTTCCAGCCGGAACAAAATCCGGAAACGGTGGTGGTAACCAATGATGAAGAAGCGGTTGTCACACAGCAGGAAACCGATTAATCGCCTGTCCCGGAACAACAGGCGGAATATAGTCGGACTTTACTATCACGGGAAATGTCAATAAATCAGGGATTCCTCTCCGGTTCTTCCTTCGGGAAAGTGTATTCTTTTCTGATATTTTCCATAAGGTCTTCGAGTTCCCAGGCATCTTTAAGTAAAAAATCCCCGATGCGGGTACGGCGGAGGGCTGTCAGGTGTGCCCCGCTGTTTAATGCCTGACCAAAATCGCGGGCAATCGAACGGATGTAGGTGCCTTTGCTGCAGCTGATTCGGAAATCCACCTCCGGCATCTGAATCCGGGTAATTTCAAATTCACGGACGTTAACCGGACGTGCTGACAATTCAGGATCCTTATCTTTTCGTGCAAATTTGTATGCTCTTTTCCCGCCGATTTTGATGGCAGAAAACACTGGAGGTATCTGCATGATATCGCCGGTAAGGCTCTCTGCCGCCTGCCGGATCATTTCAGGAGTAATGTGGGACGTTTCAAAGGTTTGATCCGTTTCGTGCTCAAGATCGAATGAAGGCGTGGTTGCACCCAACCGGAAAGTGCCGGTATATTCCTTTTCCTGTCCCTGAAATTCTTCGATACGCTTGGTAAATCTGCCCGTACAAACGATGAGCAGTCCGTCGGCCAGGGGATCGAGCGTACCGGCATGTCCCACCTTGATTTTCTGTATTCCGCACTGCTTGCGCAGAAAGTAACGAAAACGGTTGATAACATCAAACGATGACCATTTCAGCGGCTTATTGATCAGCAGAACTTCCCCATCTTCGAAACGACTGCTCATCAGGCAATATTTAAATCGTAACCAAGAGCAATCATGATCAGAATTGCCAGTCCCACCAGGATGCGGTAATACCCGAAGACTCTGAAACCATACCTGGTAAGAAAACGGATAAAAGATCGGATGGCAATCATTGCCACAACAAATGCCACGGCATTACCAATCAGGAGAATATCTATATTTTCCGGGGTGATGGTTTTATAATTCTGCATCAGTTTATACCCTGCTGCGGCGAACATGGTAGGAACAGCCAGAAAAAATGAGAACTCGGCGGCTGTTTTGCGGTCGAGTTTCTGCGACATCCCCCCAATAATTGTTGCGGCCGACCGGGAGACCCCGGGAATCATGGCAATGCACTGAAAAAGCCCGATCTTAAATGCCGTCGGATAAGTAATGGTTTGATCGGCAGCTGGTTTACTGAACCACTTATCCACAAAAACAAGTACAACCCCTCCCAGCACCAGCATAATGGCCACTATCGCCACATTTTCGAGCATAGAGTCGATAAAATCGCCTGCCAGAAGACCGATAACAGCGGCAGGAATAAAGGCAACAAAGAGTTTATAGTAAAACTGCAGGCTCTGCAAAAAGCGCTTCCAGTAGAGGACAACCACCGACAGGATGGCTCCGAATTGAATGTTGACGGTAAAAGCTTTTACGAAATCATCGATCTCCATCCCGAGCAACTCCTGGGTTATGATCATATGGCCTGTGGAAGAGACGGGAAGGAACTCGGTAATACCTTCGACAATCGCAACGATAATGGCCTCAAAAACAGACATTGCTTAGTCGCGCGGTTTTTTCATGATTGCGAAAATCTCAATCACATACCCGACCAGAATCAGGAGGGGAGCCAGGGTAAGCCGTTGAAAATTAAACATTCCTTCGTTGAAAACGTATGGATCTTCGGATCCTCCTCCGACCATAAGGATAAAGCCCAGTGCCAGTACCGCCAGTCCGATCAGCATAATCCTGTAATTCTCACGGCCAAAGGCAAACTGCATGGCCTTATCGCCCGCGGCCTGTATTTTTTTTGGGGCAGCTTCCTTGTCTGATTTCTTTGCATTCATTGTTCCCGATTTTAGAACATCTGTTATTAACGTTACCACATTTTTTCTTTCTCCACGGAGTGCGACAGCCGGGTACTCTTCCCGCGAAGTGCTTTAATAAAGACGATCCTGGCTGATCCGTAAGAATTTTCGTACTGCAAAAAAGGTAGAAACACCGGTTATCAGCAAGCCCAGTGCGGTTACAATTCCAAACAGCGAAAGAAACATATCGATATCCTGAAGGTCGACCAGCTCTGGCAAAGCACGGCGTGAGAAGTACAAAACAAGACCGAGCAGCACAATTGCGACCAGGGCACTCAGAAATCCGTGCAGCAGGCTCTTTAGCAGAAAAGGCTTTCGGATAAATCGCTGCGTGGCACCCACCAGCTGCATGCTTCGTATGATAAACCGTTTGCTGTATACGCTGAGGCGGATGGTGTTGTTGATCAGCGCAATGGAGATAAGCAGCAGTACTGTTGTGAATGCAAGAATCACGATGCTGATCCTCCGGATATTCTGATTTACCAGCTCCACCAACGATTTATGGTAGAAAACCTCCTTCACGATGGGATTGGCAATCAAACGGTCTTCGAGCATCTTAAGACTGTCGTTGTTGGCATAGGCAGCTTTCAGCCTGATGTCGATAGACGCCAGCAAAGGGTTATATCCCAGGAAGTCTACAAAATCCTCCCCCAGCTCTTTGGTAAGGTCCTCGGCCGCTTTTTCGCGGGTTATGTACTCAGTGGATTTGACAAAATCTTCAAGGTCCAGCTTTTTCTGGAACTCTATGATGCCGGCCTCCTTTACCTCCTCTTTAATGATAACCGAGAAACCGATGTTTTCCCTTACATAATTGGAGAGTTTCTGTGCATGCAGCACAATAAGACCAAGCAGGCCAAGCATAAACAGCACCAGCGAAATGCTGATGATGGTAGTGGCGGTGGAGGTTTGCAACCGCCTGCGGCTTATTTTTTCGTCCTTGTTCGACATAGACAGTATAGTGGTTGCGAAAGTAAGAAAAATTACTACAGCATAGGAAGGATTGTGAAAAAGCCTGCAGCCTGAAAAGTTAAACCAGTATGAACATAATGCTCTGGAAAAGATTTCATTTTAATAACCAACAGAGTATACAATTACTCCTTTTTCTTTCAGTTCCACAACCATTTTCGAATAATTATCTTCGTTGACTCTGCTCAGTGCTGCGGCTGTGATCGCCGGATTATAACTCAGAAAATAGGTTCCGAAATAAGCAGAAGTATAAAATAAAACCGCTACCGGATTTGTTTTCAGCTTATCTATTTCAGCCTGAGAAAAAATCTGAATGTCGCCCGCTCCATGGTAAATTTTTGACTCCTTGTCAAGTTCCCGGACGGATTGAATTCTGGTATAATCAAGATTCCCGATACTTATGGCTTTGGTGGCATAAAATTCAGGAATCGAATCGTTCTTGATGACAAATATTTCGGTGATAAACTCAAGGTCCCATTTATAGCCCAGATTCTCATAATATGGCAACAGACTCTCAGGAAACCTGTTTTTCCATACGGTAGTATCAAGCACACCATTCAGCCAGACTTCATTCCACTTGACATATCCGGTAATACTCTGGCCGGTTTTCATGGTTATCTCAACTTTACGGAGTTCCCAGCACGAAATGCACTGAGCATTTGCAACATTTAAACCAAATGCCAGAACGAGAAACAATACAATGCGCATCATAATTATGTAGTTTAGAAAAGTTACGGCTTCTGATGTCAGGAAAAATGCTTTACCTGCAGCGAAGTAAATCCTCGATAAAAGTAAGAATTTCCCGTCAAGACAAACATTTCCGCATTGAGCGGGATTTATTTATTTTAACACACCGTTTCACTACGCCCACATTCTTCTGCCTGGAGTGAAGTGACTGTCGGAAAATTCAGTTCCTCTCTTTAGTATCTTGTAAGTATAAAAATGATTCTTTTATGGCCCGGTTTCAGACGGGGCAAATTATCTATTTTCTTGTGATCTGTTTTACAAGATGTTACAATCTTATCAGGCATTGGTGAGATATTTATAATCGAATGGTATTGTAAATCCGTTAATACGGATTGGCCCTCAAAAGAGTGAGGGAAAATTAGGAACCTTTTTCTGTCGGGCGCATCAGATCCAGAGATGGATTACAGCTAGTTGTACCTTCCATAAAACTCAACGGAGCTATCGTAGAAAACATTTAATTTCCAATACCGATGGTAAGTACTTCCAGAGCCGCTATGTTTAAATTTGTCGGAGACTAAAATTACGCTGTGTCATAGTGAATATAATCCGGATAATCGCAATATCGCCCGACCATGAGTTGCCGGATAACCGGCATGTATATTTCAGGCTAACACCTTAGCAGCTATTGAACTCCCTGTCTCTCACTCCTGCTCCGGTGAAACTATTTCCTTTCAGCAATCTTTCGTAACTTCGCCCCCTCTTAAAACAAAGCATAACCAATGGATTACAACTTCGGGGAAATAGAAAAGAAGTGGCAGAATTTCTGGGCTGTCAACAAAACCTACAAAACGGATATTGATCACAGTAAACCAAAATATTATGTACTCGACATGTTCCCATATCCTTCGGGTGCCGGGCTTCATGTAGGGCACCCGCTGGGATATATTGCTTCCGATATTTATGCACGTTACAAGCGGCTGAAGGGATTTAATGTTTTACATCCCATGGGTTACGATGCTTACGGACTTCCGGCCGAGCAGTATGCCATTCAAACCGGTACGCATCCTGCCGTAACAACGGAAAAGAATATTTCCCGCTACCGGGAGCAGCTGGATAAAATCGGTTTCTCGTACGATTGGGACCGCGAAGTGCGTACAAGCGATCCGGCATATTACAAATGGACACAATGGACCTTTGTTCAGCTTTTCCACTCCTGGTACAACAAAATCACGAATAAGGCGGAGCCTGTCGGCACCCTGATTGCCATATTCGAAAAATCGGGAAATACAGGGGTTGAGGCCGCCTGCAGCGATACTCCGGTATTTACTGCCCGTGAATGGATTTCGATGAATGAACAGCAGCAGCAGCAGGTACTGATGAACTATCGCCTGGCCTACCTGGCCGACACCATGGTAAACTGGTGCCCTGCTCTGGGTACGGTGCTGGCCAACGATGAGGTTAGCGATGGTTTTTCGGTACGCGGGGGGCATCCGGTTGAACGCAAAACGATGAAACAATGGCTGTTGCGCATCACAGCTTTTGCCGACCGCCTGCTCGACGGCCTCAACCGCATCGAATGGCCGGAATCGCTCAAAGAAATACAGCGCAACTGGATCGGACGTTCGGAAGGTTGCTCAGCGGAGTTTGCCATTAAAGGATTCGATCGGAAACTGGAAATATTCACCACCCGTGCGGATACTATGTTTGGAGTAACGTTTATGGTTCTTGCCCCCGAGCATCCGTTTGTTTATGAAATTACAACTCCCGGATGCCGAACCAGAGTGGAGGAGTATGTGCACTGGGCCAAAAACCGCAGCGAACGCGAACGCATGACCGAGGTGAAAAAAGTTACGGGTGAGTTTACCGGTGCCTATGCCGTTAATCCCCTGAGCGGGGAAGAAATTCCCATATGGGTGGCCGATTACGTGCTGATGGGATACGGAACCGGAGCCATAATGGCAGTGCCGGGCCACGACAGCCGGGACTTTGCCTTTGCACGGCATTTCGGATTGCCCGTTCGTCAGGTGGTGTGCCGCAAGGACGAAACACCGGTTGACCAGTCGGAATGGGAAGATTCCTACGACTCCAAAGAAGGGGTAATGATCAACAGCGGCTTCATTACCGGCCTTGAAGTAAAAGAAGCCATTACTGCAACTATCCGGAAAATAGAAGATTTGGGCATAGGCTACGGAAAGGTGAATTTCCGGCTGCGCGATGCCATTTTCAGCCGGCAGCGTTACTGGGGCGAACCTTTCCCGGTTTACTATAAAAACGGAATGCCTTACACTCTGAGAGAAGACGAACTCCCGCTCGAACTTCCGGAAGTGGATGCCTACCTTCCGACCGAAACAGGCGAACCTCCGCTTGCCCGTGCAAAGAACTGGACAACCAAAGAGGGATTTCCTCTCGAAACCAACACCATGCCCGGATTTGCCGGCTCCAGCGGTTACTACCTCCGCTACATGGATCCCTGCAACGAGAAGGAATATTTCTCAAAAGAAGCCAGCACCTACTGGAAAAGCGTGGATTTGTACATGGGAGGAGCCGAACATGCCACCGGCCACCTCATTTACGCACGTTTCTGGAACAAATTCCTCTTTGATATTGGCTTAGCCATTGAAGATGAACCGTTTAAAAAGCTCATCAACCAGGGAATGATTCAGGGACGTTCCAATTTTGTGTACAGGGTAACGGGCACCAATAAGTTTGTAAGCTACAACCTTAAAAAAGATTATGAGGTTCAGGCCATTCATGTTGATGTGAACATTGTTCACAACGACGTACTCGACGTAGAAGCATTTATCCGCTGGCAGCCGCAGTTCGAAGGAGCCGATTTCGTGCTTGAAGACGGGAAATACATTTGCGGCTGGGAAGTAGAGAAGATGTCGAAATCGAAGTACAACGTACAGAATCCCGATGACCTGATAGAACGTTACGGAGCCGATACCCTGCGTTTGTACGAAATGTTCCTGGGTCCGCTGGAACAGTCGAAGCCCTGGGATACCAACGGTATAGAAGGTGTTTTCCGGTTTATCCGTAAACTCTGGAAACTTTACCACGATTTCGACAACAACTTCATTGTGGGCGATGGCGCCCCAACGGCTGCGGAACTCAAAGTACTGCACCGTACGATTAAAAAAGTGCAGGACGATATTGAACGGTTCTCGTTCAATACTGCAGTGAGTTCGTTTATGATCTGTGTGAATGAGCTTACCGACCTTAAATGCAGCAACAGAAGCATTCTGAGTGAGCTTGCCGTACTGATATCGCCCTATGCCCCACACATTGCCGAAGAATTATGGAGTTTGCTGGGCAATAAAGAAAGCGTAACGCGTGCATCCTTCCCGCAATTCAATGAAAGTTTCATTGTGGAAAACACCTTCGCATATCCCGTTTCGTTCAACGGAAAGATGCGTTTCAAACTTGAACTGCCGCTGGGCCTTCCGGTTTCCGAAATAGAAAAAGCCGTTATATCCGCACCGGAATCGGCTAAATGGCTTGAAGGAAGACCGCCCAGGAAGATGATCGTGGTACCGGGAAAGATCGTGAATGTGGTGGTGTAACAGGATAGTATCCTTCAAATCCCGCTCTGTCCGAATAACCTGTCATCCGCCAATGCATTCCCAACAGGATTACTTACAGATCCGGACCCGTTCCGGATCAGGGGTTTCTGTATAATACAGTATTCTACTCCCTTCTTCCTTTTACGAGTAACATTGATCCATTTCATTTGTTAAACAAAAGACAATCCCTGTTTTGGAATGCTTTTTGCAAATCTGTTCCCAAAACTGTTCTGATGAATAAAATAATCGTCATTATATTCACCGCTTTCTTTTGGGTCTCCGGCACAACGGTCAACCACGCTCAGCCATTGAGAAAAATTGAAAATCAGGCATTCACACACGGGGAGAAACTTACTTTCAGAGTTTACTACCAATCCCTGCTTACCGGAAAAGTCACTGCCGGCGAAGCTAGTCTGGAAGTGAAAGGCAGTCCGGTTACCAAAAGCGGAAGAGACACCTACCACATCGTAGGTGCCGGCCAGTCGAAAGGTGCTTTTAACCTGTTTTTTAAAGTGGATGACCGTTTTGAGACATTTATCGACCGTGAAGCAATAATTCCCTGGTATTTTATCCGGAGGACGCGCGAAGGCGGTTACAAAAAAGATGATGAAGTTACCTTCAGGCAAAACAACGGACTGGCAATCAGCAGGAATGCAGTCAAAAAAATTCCGGTAAATACCCAGGACATTCTATCGGTGTTTTATTATGCCCGCACCCTAGACATTTCTGACGTAAAGCCAAACGAATCCTTTCCACTTTCGTTTTACCTCGACGACAGCCTGTACGTATCCAAAATCGTTTTTCTGGGACGCGAACAACTGAAAACCGAACTTGGCACCTTCAATTGCCTGAAATTTAAACCAATGGTAATCAAAGGGGAAGTATTCAGCGAACCCTATCCCATGGAATTGTACATCACCGACGATCTCAACCGCCTACCGGTAATGGTAAAATCGGCCGTTATCGTTGGCTCCGTAAAAATGGAACTCGTAAGTTTTGAAGGTGTGAGAAATCCTGTGACGGCACGCATTACGCAGGGTAACGGGAACGGAGCGGCTTCAAAAAAATAGAAAAAGCATATGGAAATATGCGTTACCTTGCATCATACAACGTGTTCCTTTTGAAGGAAATAATCCATAATTAACCGGGTTTCTGCCTTGAAAACAATCATCCTTACCCATGAAAAAATATATAATTACGGCTTTCAGCCTTATGCTGACGCTGGCAGTTGCTTCAGCCCTGACATCCGGATTTTCGGTTTTTACAGCCGGAATAAAAAATAACCAGACGATGGAATTCACCGGCCGACAAAAAGATATCTGGAAAACAGTGGACTCCCTGGCAGCGCAGGGACTTCCGCAGTCGGCTCTGGATCTGGTGAATGCCTACCTTCCGGAAACGGAAAAAGAAGGCAATATGCCGGAATTTCTGAAGGCCTCTATATATCAATTAAGGCTGCGCAGCGATTTTGAAGAAAATTACATTGAAAATTACATAGGTGAAACAGAGAAAAATCTGTCCACAAAATCGGAGCCTGCCCGTCAGGTGCTGAGTTCCATTCTGGCTGAGCTTTACTGGCAGTATTATCAGCAAAACCGCTACCGCATCCTCGACCAGACGGTAATGCAAAACGATCAGTCCACCGACATTGTTGCCTGGGATGCCCGGCGCTTTGTGGTGAAGGTTTCTCAGCATTACCATGCCTCTCTCGCTAATACCGCTCTGCTGCAGTCGGTTTCCCTGAAAGGATACGATCCCATACTGTTGACAGCCGAAGGATCGAAAAAATTCCGGCCAACGCTGTATGACTTCCTGGCACACAGGGCCATCGATTTCTTTATGAATGACGAAGTCTCTCTAACCCGCCCTGTGAGGCCTTTTACGATGCAGGATCCCGGACTGCTGGCCGAATCCGATGTGTATACAGAGCTTCCAATAGTTACGTCCGACACCCTTTCCTTTTATTATCAGGCATTACAGATCGCGCAGGCGGTGGAAAAATTCCACAGCGGCTCCGGCGATCCCTTTCCACTGCTGGATGCTGCTCTTAAGCGCCTCGATTTTGTAAGAACCAAAGGGAATATCACAGAAGCCGACAGCCTGTACCTGGCTACCCTGCTCCGGCTGGAGGAAAAATACAGGGGACAAGCGGTTGCCGCCGATATAATCGAAAAAATTGCCCGCTTCTGGCAGGGGAATGAAGAGGTTTTAGAAGTCATGGAAGAGAAAACCGCCGGCAGTTATGTGATTGCCCGCGAATGGTGCCTGAAGGCCATCGAACAATACCCGGACAGCGATGGAGCAAAAAACTGTAAACTTATTCTTAATTCCATCGAGGCGCCTTCGCTGAATATCACCCTTGGCAGGGAAGTGGTTCCCGGCAGGGAATTCCCGATGCTGGTCAATTTCAGAAATATACCACAGCTTTGGTTCAGGCTGATAAAACTGGACTACGACGAAAATGCAAATCTGAAACAGGAACTTTACAGTGAACGTACCACTGAAAAATACCTGAAACTAAAACCGCTTAAAGAGTGGACCGTACGGCTCCCCGAAACCGGAGATTACAAAAGCCACAGCGCTGAAGCAATTCATCCGGCCACCGAGGCGGGATATTACCTCCTGATTGTATCTTCTAACAGCGATTTCGATCCGAAAAGCAACCCTGTTGCCATGCAGGACTTCTGGTCGTCGGCCCTCAGCTATGTAAACCGGAGAAATACCGATGGTTCGGGCGTTTTCAGGATACTGAACCGGGAAACGGGCGAACCTGTGAAAGATGTTAAAGTTCAAACCTTTACACGTGAGTATAATTACCAGACCCGCAGAAACGAACGAAAAAACGGGGATGTTTACCACAGCGATGCGGAAGGTATGTTCCTGGTGAAAAATACCGGCGAACGAAATTACAGGAACCTCTCTTTCGACTTCACCCTGAAGAATGACCGACTGGTAGCCGCGAACTATTTTATGCCATACCGCGAAGGCCGTCAAAATACCGGTGAAAAAACGCGAACCTTCCTTTTTACAGACCGGTCTTTATATCGTCCGGGACAAACAATTCATTTTAAGGGAATAGTTGTTGGAACGGAAGAGGACAACAACCGGATTATAACAGACTTTAAATCAACGGTTACGCTTTTTGATGCCAATGGGCGGGAGCTATCGTCGCTCGAAATGACGTCGAACAAATACGGTTCGTTCAGTGGTTCGTTCGTACTTCCGGTTTCAGGTTTGGGCGGGCAGTACCGCATCGACACCAGGAACGGAAGTACCTGGTTTAACGTAGAGGAGTACAAAAGACCAAGGTTTGAAGTGAAATTTCAGCCAATAAAAGGCAGTTACAGGCTGAATGAAACGGTTACCGTTTCGGGCAATGCCGAAAGTTATACCGGAGTTCCGGTAAGCGGTGCTGCAGTCAGCTATCGAGTGGTACGTTCGGTTTCATGGCCTTTTTTCAGGTTCGGATGGGGTTTCCGGCCTTTTCACCGGCCTGAGAGTGAAATTGCCAACGGAATCCTTACGACGGAAGCAGACGGCACATTTTCGATTCGTTTTACTGCTCTGCCCGATCCGCAGGCACATTGGAAAAACAATCCGCTTTTCACGTACACCATTTATTCGGATGTAACCGATATCAACGGGGAGACCCGTTCGGCGACTACCGTGGTTCAGGTCAGCAACAAAGCGCTGCTGGCAGAACTGTCGGTGCCGGAGATAATCCGTCGTGAAGCAGGTGGCAGTTATAAGTTAAGCACCACCAACCTGAACGGTGAGAAAACCCCGGTTGAGGTTGGCGTGGAGGTATTTACCCTTAGTGAATCTGCCCGTTTCACCCGTCCGCGTACGTGGGGCGTTCCGGACACGGCCATATACACACGCGAGGAGTTTATCCGCAGGTTGCCTTCCGATGTTTATCTGAATGAGGATGAATCGCCGGGCGAAAAGGGAAAATCCATTTTCCGGAAGAACTATCATACGGCAAACGACAGCATGGTCTCCTTCCCGGAAATGGATAAATGGGAGCCGGGCCGTTACCTGATCAGCCTTAGCGCCATGGATGCTTTCGGTGAGCGGGTTATGGTCGACAAAGTAGTTCGGGTTATTTCTACGGAGTCGAAAAAAGCTCCTGTAAATGAAGCTTTGTGGGCTCTTTTGCTCACCCCGGAACCAAAAGCAGGAGAAACGATTCGATTGCTGACCGCTTCTGCAATTAAAAATGCACAATTGTATTTTGAAGTAATGATGCAGGAGAAACCGGTGCACCGGGAGCGTATAAAAATTTCCCGGGCACAGGAAGTGCTAACCTTCCGGATTCCGGAAACGTTTAAGGGAGACATAAAAATCAGCCTGACACTGGTTAACGATAACCGCAGTTACGCGTATTCAACCACTGTAAACGTTCCCGACAGCCGGCATCAGCTCAATGTGGCTTTTGAGACTTTCCGGAGTCCGCTTTTGCCGGGAGGAACCGAGAAATGGAAACTTAAAATCACGGATCCCGGTCAAAAGCCGCTGAATGCAGAATTACTGGCCGGGATGTACGATGCCTCACTGGATGCCATTTTGCCGCATAACTGGTATTTCAGCCTTTCGGGTAAGCAATACAATAATCCTGAATGGGAAACCCGCAGTGCCTTTGCCGCCGGCACCGGCTTTACCCTTCCGGGGATGATAAGCGAACCCGTTTATCCGGCAATCCGCGGATACGATGCCTTAAACTGGTTTGGATACGGTATGTTTGGAGGATACCTTCGGGATGCAGGTATGCGCAGCGGACGGATGATGAAAAATGCGGAAGAAACGGTAGTGCTGGAGATGGCTTTTCCCATAACTGCGGATGATGCCGCAGGCCCGATCAGCGAACAGTCATTGGCAGAGTCCGGTCCTGAAAAGCAGGCGCAACCCCCGCAAATAAGGCGCAATCTTAACGAAACGGCATTCTTTTATCCGCACCTTACCACCAATGCGGATGGAGAGGTTATGGTGGAATTTACCGTTCCCGAAGCCCTTACCCGCTGGAATTTCATGGGTCTGGCACATACCGAAGGACTGCGTTACGGCCTTTTCAGCAAGGAAGTAGTTACCCGTAAGGAGCTGATGGTAACTCCGAATCTCCCCCGCTTTTTCCGCGAAAGCGATAAAATGACCATCCAGACAAAAGTCAGCAGCCTGGCAGTTAATCCGGTACAGGGCAGTGCACGTCTAGAGTTGTTTGACGCCCTTACCATGAAACCGGTGGATGCTGTTTTTGGAAATACACTATCATCCAAACCGTTTGAACTGGAACCGTCAGGAAATACCGTTGTGGAATGGGAAATTGCCATACCCGAAGGCCTGGAAGCCGTGATGGTTCGGATAACGGCCGTTGCCGGAAATCACAGCGACGGAGAGGAGGCGATGCTGCCGGTACTCACCAACCGCATGCTGGTTACCGAAACCCTGCCCCTGCCCATCAATGGAAAGGAATCCAGATCCTTTAATTTCAGCAAACTGATTGATCAGTCGGGCGGTAGCAAGACCTTACGGAATCACCGTCTGACGCTCGAATTTACATCAAATCCGGCATGGTATGCGGTACAGGCTCTCCCCTATCTTGCCGAACAAACGGACGAAAACTCCGACGCGGTATTTAACCGTCTGTATGCCAACAGTCTCGCCTCGTATATAGCAAACAGCAGTCCGAAAATCCTTGCCGTTTTCGAAACCTGGAAAAACCTGAGTCCGGATGCCCTGCTTTCGAATCTTGATAAAAATCAGGAGCTGAAAGCCCTGGTGCTGGAGGAAACGCCCTGGCTGATGGAAGGAAAGAATGAATCGGAGCAGAAGCAGCGCATTGCTCTGTTGTTTGATGTAAACCGTATGGCATCCGTGCAGGAGTCAGGAAAGCGCAAGCTTCAGCAGATGCAGTCGGCCAACGGCGGATGGCCGTGGTTTGAGGGAATGCCCGAAAGCCGGTACATTACCCAGCTGGTGATGTCGGGTTTTGGTCGTCTGCACTACCTGAAGGTGATCGATCTGAAGGAGGATAAAGCTTCCCTTGAAATGATCGGACGTGCAAACGGGTATCTGCTCCTTCGGCTGACGGAAGACTACGACCGGATTATGAAGGACCATCCGAAAGACTACGACAAGCTGCATCCCGGGCAGGAACATCTGCAATACCTTTTTGCATCAAGTTATCTGCAGGATGTTATCCGCAAAGATGAAAAAGCTTCGAAGGCGATTGCGTATTTCGGCAACCAGGCCCGCAAATACTGGACTTCGCAGGGCTTGTATGCACAGGGCATGATTGCACTCTGGGCCGGCCGGAGCGGGGATCTGAAAACGGCAAATGCAATCTTGAAATCGCTGCGGGAACGTTCTCTGCAACATCCTGAGCTGGGTATGTACTGGCGCGACAACCGGGGAGGCTATTTCTGGCATCAGGCTCCGGTGGAGACCCAGGCACTGCTGATTGAACTGTTCGAAGAACTTGGCAACGATCCCAAATCCGTTGACCGGATGAAAACCTGGCTTCTGAAGCAGAAACAGACGCAGCACTGGTCCACATCGAGGGCGACCGCCGATGCCGTTTATGCTTTGCTGCTGCGCGGAGGCGACTGGCTGCAGACCGAATCCGGTATAAACGTAACACTGGATGGGAAACCCGTTGAAATAACATCGCGCGACAACAAACCCGAAGCCGGCACGGGTTATGTAAAAACCATCTGGCAGGGAAGTGAAATACAGCCTGGAATGGGCAAAATTGAAGTCATCAAACCGACGGCAGGACCAGCCTGGGGAGCCATGTACTGGCAGTATTTCGAAAACCTTGACAAGATTACGGGGCACGAGAGTCCGCTGAAGATCAGCAGCAGACTTTACTTAAAAACCAATACCGATGCAGGTCCCGTTCTCGAAGAAATAAGCGGGGAAAAGCCAATCAGGGTAGGGCAGCAGGTAGTGGTAAGAGTAGAACTCCGCACCGACCGAGACCTGGAGTATGTGCATCTGAAAAGCATGCGGGCTGCAGGTTTTGAGCCCGTGAACACCCTTTCGGGATACCGCTGGAACGGGGGTCTGGGTTATTACGAAAACACCCGCGATGCCGCATCCAATTTCTTCTTCCACTACGTGCCGAAAGGTATTTGGGTATTTGAATACATGCTGACAGCAGCTCGGAAAGGTTCATTTTCGAACGGCATAAACTCGGTACAGTGCATGTATGCTCCGGAGTTTTCAGCGCATTCGGAAGGAATCCGGGTTGATATCCGGTAGTTTCTTCAGCCGTTCCCATCTTGCTTCATCCCGCGAAAGCGGCAAAAAGGGTGCACGGGAAGGTATCTCAGAAGGCCGTGATCAGAAGACAAAAGCAATACTTTTACCGGGATGCCGGGGCGCAGAAACGGTAACCGGACAGTCCGTTTCCCGGGATTTTGCGTCCGTCAATCGGGAAATCCGGGGGTGAGAACGAGTTTCCAGCGGAAGCAGCAGATTCCCCACGGATCGGTAACGGAGGAACCGCAAACTGCCTCGGAAAGCAGGGCATTGTCGATCCGGAAATACATCGGCATCTGAACGGGATTTGCCACATCGAGCGGAATCTCACTCAGCAGTTGCCAGTTGTTATACGTCCACTTCCACACCTTCTGAGAACCCGTGACGGTGCAGCCGAGATCGACCCTGAGGTTTTCTTTACCATCCACCATAAGCCAGAGTCCTTCGGGAGATGTAATAATAATTTCACCCTCCTCCCGGATACGGATACGGTCGTCGCCGATCATTTTTTCCGATTCTCCGTAAAAAGGAACCGGATTCACGGGAGTAATCGAAACCTGCCCGCTGCCGCTGACGTTAACGCCCGTTATGGCCAGTTTCTGAAACGAGGGGAAGGTTCGGGTATATTCAAGGGTGAGAGTGCCTGTGTAGTCTTTGCCGGGATTAATGTCATCCTCTTTCTTATCGCAGGCTGTCAATAAGGAAAGAAACAATGACACCAGCAGAATAATCCGTGCCATGATGCCATATTTTTGGTTTTCGGCAATATACAAAAAAAAATCGGGAAAACCAAGAAAAGACCGACAATTAAAGGAATTGGGGTAATTCGTTATTTGATGTGCCGGAGTTAAAGATGTACCTGGTAATTTGTAATGTATTTATAAAATAGTTTCACAGAGATGTGCACAGAGAAGGCGTACAGATTCAAAGTGGGTTGTATTCTTCTCAGTGTTACTCCATGATACCTCGGTGAGCGCTGTGTAATTGTTTATTTTACAAGGATCCAACGAGTCACATTTTAAAGGATAAACCTTTAACCCGTAAGGATTATTTTTTTCTGATAATTATTTGATTTTTAATGACCTGGTAGTAAACCCGATGGGAAAAACCAGCGCATCATTTAACGAAAAACCCGGGAATTGCCATTTAAATCGGATACCTATTCCCCGAAAGGGGTAAGAGCGGGACCGTTTAACTCGATGAGCGTTACAAAACCCAGTTTTTCGATGGTATCAAAGCAATTCAGCCATTCGTTGTAGGGGTCGGGACATTTTGAGCTGATGCCGGACTTTCTAAATCCGCCGGGGCCTGCATTTACATACAAACCGCTATCCCAGGTATCGATTCTCAGGAGGCAATCCTGGATGACGGCGGACATCTCGTCCGTTTCCTCACCGGTAAAATCGAGGGTACGGCGATACATCCTGCAGGCCAGATGCCGGTATTGTCCGGCAATTGTCCGGATTTCATCGCTTTTCAGGCCGGATTCCGGAACTTTGAGTGCAGTAAATGGTGCGGAGAGTATTTCCGGTGAATTTTCTTCAAAATAAGAGAGAGCAGCATCGGCATCAATGGTAAGGATCTGAATCCAGTCCTGCGATTCTGCTTCGGGACTTTCGTCGCCCATGGTAAAACACAATCTGTAACCATGGAAATAACCCTCATGGACCTCAAGAACTTTATCGGGTTTATTCTCGCTGATAAAATGTTCCAGCAGAACTTCCGCCCCGGTATTGGAAAGAAACAGGCGTCCGATTCCGTTTACCGAATAGGGTACCGCATCGGGATAGGGAACCAGTTCTATGCGCTGGGCGGACACCGGCTGAACTGAAAACAACAAGATCAGCCCCGCTATTACCGTCTTCAAATTATTCATACACAAATGGCTGCTATATTCGTTCGATCAGAGCATCCCCTCTAAACCAACTATAAATCTGAATAATCATATATCCCTGTTTTTGAGAAAAGTAATACCTGAAATCAATATTTTTTTGAATGCAGGTTTCCTTAGAAAAAAGGGGGAAAGCGCCCGCCGGGCTATTTCGTCTGCAGCAGAAACGCAATAATTTTTTTAATTAGAAGCGCTAGAAGTGTAAGCAGCATGCCTTGAATCTTAAGAAACTTCCGGTTTTATAAAATGATTAATTTCGCACTTTCAAATTTCAACCTATGTTACGTACACATACCTGCGGAGAATTAAATCTCGACCATACCGGAATTACAGTTACCCTTTCAGGCTGGATACAGCGTTCGCGCGACCTTGGCGGGATGACATTCATTGATCTGCGCGACCGTTACGGCATCACACAGTTGGTTTTCAATATGGAAACCAATGCCGTCCTGTGCGAATCGGCCCGCAGGCTCGGACGTGAATTTGTTATTTCCGTCACCGGGACGGTTGCCGAACGAAGCAATAAGAACCTGAAAATCCCTACAGGAGAAATTGAAATCATCGTTAACCGGCTTGAGGTGCTGAATTCATCGAAAATTCCTCCCTTCACCATCGAAGACAATACCGACGGGGGGGATGAGCTCCGGATGAAATACCGCTACCTCGACCTTCGCCGGAATCCGGTACGCGACAACCTGTTGCTGAGGCACCGCATGGCCATAGAAACCCGCAACTACATGAACAACGTTGGGTTTATTGAAGTGGAAACACCGGTACTTATAAAATCAACGCCCGAAGGAGCCCGCGATTTTGTTGTACCCTCGCGTATGAACGAAGGTCAGTTCTATGCCCTCCCGCAGTCGCCCCAAACCTTCAAGCAACTGCTGATGGTTGCCGGATTCGACAAGTACTTCCAGATTGTAAAATGCTTTCGCGATGAGGATCTGCGTGCCGACCGTCAGCCCGAATTTACGCAGATCGACTGTGAGATGTCGTTCGTAACCCAGGACGATATCCTCTCCACCTTCGAAGGACTTACCAAATACCTGTTCCAGACGGTGAAAGGTGTTGATATAGAGGCCCTGCCGCGCATGACGTTTGCCGATGCCATGAAATACTACGGCAACGACAAGCCCGACATCCGCTTCGGGATGACCTTTGTGGAGATTACAGACCTGGTAAAGGGAAAGGATTTTAAAGTATTTGACGATGCCTCGCTCGTAGCCGGAATCAATGCCGCCGGATGCGCTTCATTCACCCGCAAGCAGCTGGATGCCCTTACCGATTTTGTAAAGCGGCCGCAGCTGGGTGCCGGCGGATTAATTTACGTACGTTACAACGAAGACGGTACATTGAAGTCGTCGGTTGATAAGTTCTACAGTGAGGAGGAGCTGAAAAAGTGGGCGGAGGTCTTTGGGGCAAAACCCGGCGATCTGATGCTGATACTTGCGGGGGATGCCGTTAAAACCCGCAAGGCCTTATCGGAACTGCGCCTTGAAATGGGCAACCTGCTTGGACTGCGCAATCCGGAAGTATTTGCTCCTCTCTGGGTGGTTGACTTCCCCCTGCTGGAGTGGGACGATTATACGCAGCGTTATTATGCCATGCACCATCCGTTTACCTCTCCGAAACCGGAAGACATACCTCTGCTCGACAGCGATCCCGGCAAGGTGCGCGCCAATGCCTACGACCTGGTCATCAACGGGGTGGAAATCGGAGGAGGATCCATCCGTATTCATAATAAAGATTTGCAGAAGAAAATGTTTACCATCCTGGGTTTCAGCGATGAGGATGCCCAGGCTCAGTTTGGTTTCCTGATGAACGCCTTTGAATACGGTGCTCCGCCCCACGGCGGCATTGCCTTTGGCTTCGACCGCATGTGTTCTCTTTTCGGTGGGTCGGACAGCATACGCGATTTTATCGCCTTCCCGAAAAACAATGCCGGCCGCGATGTGATGATCGATGCTCCGGCACCCATCAAACAGGAACAGCTCGACGAACTGAAACTTGTAATTAACATTCAGGACCAAAGGGAATGAAACCGGTAAAATCGCTGCTTCCGGCCTCCAAATGGCTGCTTCGGATTACACTGCTCACCTGGCTTTTGCTTCAGCACGGTCAAACAATCCTTGCCCTGAACTACCAGTCGCAAGGCTTTTACCTTGCCCTGGCCTTCGTACTTTTCGGGGTATTGCTGTTTGCCGGAGGGTTTACGTCCAAACCCTCACTTACCGTAGTGTCGGGACTTCTGCTGAGCCTGCTGTTTGCATACACCATTTACCTCGGATTTGTTCCCCGGGTAACGGCAGTACAGGTCACTCACCTGCTGCTTCTGTCGGTTTGCCTTTACTTTATTGCATCGGGCAATAAATAGAATTACATTCCCGGAGGTCCGAGAAAAAGTTCTGTTCCCTCAGGAAGAGGGTAAACGGGAAAACTGAGCTGTTGATCCATTCGGTCGGTAAAAAGTATCCCTTTCAGGTGGTCGTATTCGTGCTGAAAGATTACGGCCGTGAAGTCTTCGAGCAATTCGGTATGCCATCCTCCTGAAAAATCCCGGTATTCAACCATAATGGCGTAACTGCGCAGCACTTCTCCCCTGACACCGGGAATGGAAAGGCAACCTTCTCCACCCCTGCGCTTAAGGGCAGAATAACTCAGGATGACCGGATTAATCATAAATTCAAAAGGAAATCCCTGTTTATCAAAGCGTTGAATCCAGAAGGCATTTCGTTTAATGCCCACCTGGGGGGCGGCTATTCCCACCCCGGGGTTGGCTGAATCGCGCATACTCAGAAACATACGTTGCGACAACAGACGCACCATAGGATCAAAAGGATCCAGATCCCGGCATTCTGCATTTAAGATTGCTGCATCCCCGGCATGAGAAGTAGTTAAAACACGCATCATTGCGGTTGTATCGCCGCTGAGCACCAGCGCACGTTCCGGATCCGAATGCTGCTGGGCCTGCAGGCAAACCGAAAGCAGCACAGCATGTACCAGCAAAATACCGTTTAATCTGTTCATAGGTTTGTTTTTTGCAAAACTACGGTTTAATCCGACCCTTATAATTCGTTGCTTGTCGCAATACAAAGAAATAATCGCCCGTAATACAGCTCATTGCATTTCAAAAATTAGTGGAATCGTAAACCGGGGCAGAAAAATGCGTAATAAATTACAACAAAACCGCCCGGATGAAACGCCGTTTCGCGCGAAAAAATCTATCTTTGCATCCACAATACAATTCCCGACCATGAAAGACGACCCCTATTCGTGTGGCCTGATTAAACACTAACCTGCATGGGGGTTCCGTATCTCCTTGCAGTTAATACCCGTAAGGAGAACAATCAATGGGTGAAACCGAAATTACCTTTTTCGAAGATCTGATCAGGGATAAAGACTGGAGCACGCTCAGGCATGAGCTTGAGGACATGGATCCGGTGCTGATCGCTGAAATAATAGATGAGTTGCCCGAGCAGGACGACGTCATCCTGTTCCGTCTGCTGCCAAGGGAACAGGCGAAAAACACCTTCCAGTACCTGGAGCACGACACGCAGGAGCAAATTATAGAAGGGCTTGCCAAAAATGTTAACCGGGTTGCAGGCTTGCTCAACGACCTGGATCCCGACGATCGTACGGCGTTTTTCGAGGAGCTTCCGGGCAACATTACACAGCGGCTGATACAGCTGTTGTCGCCGGAAGAGCGCATCATTGCCACCCGTCTGCTGGGATATCCGGAGCACAGCATCGGAAGGCTCATGACGCCGGAATTCGTGGCTGTAAGGCCTGAATATACCGTTGAACAGGCGCTGAAGCACATCCGCATGTACGGCAGGGATTCGGAAACCCTCAATCTGATTTACGTTGTGGATGAGAACTGGAAACTGATCGACGATATCCGCATCCGGGAAATCATTCTGGCCGATCCCGGGCAGCACATCCGGGACCTTATGGACGAGCATTTCGTATCGCTTAATGCGTTCGACGATCAGGAAGTGGCCATTCGCGTATTTCAGGACCACGACCGCATCGCATTGCCGGTGCTCGATTCGGACGGATTGCTGCTGGGCATTGTTACGGTCGACGACGTGATGGACGTTGTGGAAGAGGAAACTACCGAAGACTTTCACAAATTCGGTTCATTCCAGGCGGCCATTGTCAATCCGCTGAAAGCCAAAATCTTTTTTCTTTATCAGAAACGAATTCTTTGGCTGATCGTCCTGGTTTTTATGAATGTATTTTCGGGAGCGGCTCTGGCTACTTTCGAAGGCGTGATTCAATCGGCCGTATCGCTGATTTTTTTCCTGCCACTATTGATTGGGAGCGGAGGAAATGCAGGGGCACAGTCAGCTACGCTTATGATCCGATCCCTGGCGATAGGGGATGTGGAAACAAAAGACTGGTTCAGGCTGCTGGGCAGGGAATTCCTGGTCTCCTTCCTGCTGGGTATTACCATGGCGGCCGGTGTAAGCCTGATCGCCAGTGTGCGCGCTCCGCAGTACATTGCGGTGGTGGCAATTACCATGGTGCTGGCGGTGATGACCGGCAGCCTTATCGGGATAATCACCCCCTTTATCTTCACCAGGCTGAAGCTTGACCCTGCCACGGCCAGTGCTCCGCTGATCACATCCATTGCAGATATTTCCGGAGTTGTGATCTATTTTTCCATTGCTTCCTGGTATATGGGTTTGTAAAGTCCCGCTCCTCCCCTGCCGGGTTTGATTGCCTTTCCGGGAAGGAATCTCTTTTCAGGGGGATTGTTGTACTTTTGCAGCCGGATATCCTGACCAATACAATATCAAATGACAGACGCAGTACAATCCGGCAAGGTTCATTTCAGGTATTTTGATGTAATCATGGCTCTTTTTGTGGCCATTCTGCTGATCTCCAACCTTGCCTCAACAAAAATCACTTCCCTTTGGCTGTTTACGTTCGACGGCGGAACCATTCTCTTCCCGCTCAGCTATATTTTCGGGGATATCCTTACGGAAGTTTACGGTTATCAGCGCTCAAGAAAAGTAATCTGGACCGGTTTCGGAGCTGCTTTGCTGATGTCGCTGGTGCTTTGGATAGTGCAGGAACTGCCTCCGGCCTCCGACTGGCCCAATCAGCAGGCCTATGAATCTCTGCTGGGCTTTGTTCCGCGCATTGTACTGGCCAGTCTTGTTGCTTACTTTGCCGGCGCCTTTTCTAACGCTTACCTGATGTCGAAACTGAAAATCAGGACAAAAGGGAAATACCTGTGGGTTCGGACCATAGGATCCACCCTGCTGGGTGAAGGCATCGACACCGCCATTTTCTGCCTGATCGCTTTTTATGGTACCATGCCCGACAGTCTGCTGATCTCGATAATAATTTCCAATTACATTTTCAAATCGGGAGTTGAAATCGTGTTTACCCCCCTCACCTACCGCATCGTCGGATTTCTGAAAAAACGCGAGCAGGTGGATGTATTCGATACCGGCATCAGCTATAATCCGTTCCGTTATTTTGTCAAAGAATAGCAAGTTTACCTGCTGAAAATACCCTGAGCAGTTTTTGCCTATCTTTGTTAAAAACGCACGCATCATGGGCATGATTTCTATAGAGGGTATGGAGTTTTTCTCCTACCATGGCCATTTTAAAGAAGAGCAGGTTATTGGTACCCGCTTTATGGTCGATTTGTTTATTCAAGTGGATACAAAACAGGCAGAGCGCAGCGACAGCCTTCACGATACGGTGAATTACCTTTTTGTTTATGAAACGGTTAAACAGGAAATGGAGAAAAAATCCCATTTGCTGGAGCACGTAGCCCACCGTATCCTGAAAGCGGTTCATACCCGTTTTCCGGATGTGACCGATGCCGAGGTAAAAATTTCCAAACTGAATCCTCCACTGGGCGGTAAAATGGACAGGGTATGCGTTACCCTGAGCAGCGATGACATCTATGAGTGATAATAAGCCAACGCTGAAAATCTGTCCGCGTTGCGGCAGGAGTTTTGAGTGCCTGCATGCCCCGGGATGCTGGTGTTTCGATTACAGTATAAGCCCTGAAAACCTTAAAAAGTTAAAGCTTGAATACGATAACTGCCTCTGCCCCGTATGCCTGCCCGATTTCGGTGAAAAGGCAGAAAAAGGGTCAGTTACTCCAACTGATTGATTTACTGTAATTATTGCAGGAAATCTTTTATATTCGTTTTTTTGGAATTTTTGTATATTTGCATCCCCAAAGGGTCTCGTGGCCGAGTGGCTAGGCAGAGGTCTGCAAAACCTTCTACAGCGGTTCGAATCCGCTCGAGACCTCCAATAAACACCTGCAAAACCGATTTGCAGGTGTTTTTTTCTAACCTCTTTTCTCCCGTTTATACAACGGCAGTTTAGCTTCCGCTGCAATGGCCTCCGCTGCTGCATCGCCTTCATCGCTGAACGGCCACACAAACAGCGCTTTCAGCGGATGTTTCTGTCTGATTTTTTCAATGGATTCCAGCGCAAGCCGGCGGGTTAGTCCCTGCCGGCGGTATTCCTCAAGTACCGTTGCCGAACAGAGGTATAGGGCTTCCAGCGGCTCGTCTTCCGGGGTGAAGTCAACCAGTTGTTTTTCGTTGATTTCTGAACGGATAAACCGCTGCATTAGTGCAAGCGTGGTGGGGATGACCAGCACCCAGGCGACCGGTCCGTTTTCATCGGAATGCCCGGCGAAGGTAGCCGGATGCAGACGCAGCAGATGCTGCATCACCTTCTCATCCACATCCAGCTGATCGGGATCGTTCTTCACGGCAAAAACCCGATCTATCAGCTGCATCATCCTACGGTAATTCTTTGTAGACATAAAATTAATCCCGATTTAATCAGGCAAAAGTGCAATACCTGGTCCTGCATACGGCAGGCAGAAAGATCATTGCTCAAAAGTAAGGAAAACGGGACAAAACAACCGCCCGGGAAATTCCGGAATAATTTAAATTGCCATACTTTTGCCGCAATAATGGAACTTCTTACGCTTTTTCTTCTGGCCTTAAGCCTCTCGTTTGATTCGTTTGCCGTTTCGGTGAGCAGCGGACTGATGCTGCCCGGCATCCGGTTTCCGAAAGCGGTAATCATTGCCTTAAGCCTGGCTTTTTTTCAGGCATGTATGCCCCTGCTGGGCTGGACTGCCGGCACAGGCATCCGTACCTACCTGGCCGACTACGATCACTGGATTGCGTTCGGACTTTTGTCGCTTCTTGGTATAAAAATGATAACAGAAAGCCTGAAAGCGGATGAAGAAAGGAATGGTTTCAATCCTTTAAAACCGGTAGTTTTGCTGACCATGTCGCTGGCTACCAGCATTGATGCGTTTGTAGTAGGAATCAGTTTTGCCCTGATCGAAACACCCGATACCCCCTTCTGGCTGGCGATACTTATTCCGGTTCTGATGATAGGGAGCGTTACCTTCATTATGTCGATGCTGGGCATTCTTTTCGGTAAAAAGGCCGGAAGCAGGCTCGGAAAAAGGATGGAGATGCTTGGCGGACTGATCCTGATCGGAATAGGTGTTAAAATTCTTGTTGAGCATTTGAATTTTCTATAGACCACTGAAAGTCTGATTCCGGTTCTATCAAATAAACAGAATTTAAGCCTCTGTGACTTCTCTGTGAATCTCTGTGAAAGAAACAGTTACACAGAGTACACGGAGGTTGCACGGAGATACACAGAGAAGAATGTAAACCTCTGTGAGCCTCTGTGACTTCTCTGTGATTCTCTGTGTAAAAAGCTGTTAAACAAAGCACACCGAGGTTTCACTGAGCAACACGGAGAAATAAATCTCCGTGAACCTCTGTGACTTCTCTGTGATTCTCTGTGTAAAAGCAGTTAAACAAAGCACTCCCAAGTATCACACAGTATTACAATGAATTAAAAACCCTCTGCGAACTTCAGATTTTCAGCAATTTCAGCATGGGATAATGTCATCCTCACCTTTTGCAAAATCCGTATCTTTGCACCCTTAAAATAAAAACGGCCAAGGCATGAGCGACAGCAAAACTGTACCGGAAAACACCGGTGAAAACAAGACCCCGGCAAACTTTATCCATGCGATGATTGAAGAAGATATCCGCAACGGCAAGAATGGCGGACGCGTGCACACGCGTTTCCCACCGGAGCCCAACGGATACCTGCACATCGGACATGCCAAGTCGATCTGCCTGAATTTTGGCACAGCATTGAAATACAACGGAAAATGCAACCTCCGTTTCGACGATACCAACCCGGTAAAGGAAGATGTTGAATACGTGGATTCCATCCGTTACGACGTACACTGGCTGGGATTCGACTGGGAAGGACGCGAATTTTACGCCTCCGATTATTTCCCTAAGCTGTATGAATATGCCGAGAAGCTGATTCTGAAAGGGAAAGCTTACGTTTGCGACCTGACGGCAGAACAGATTGCCGAACAGAAAGGAACCCCTACCCGTCCGGGACAGGAAAGTCCCTACCGCAACCGCACACCGGAAGAAAATCTGGACCTTTTCCGCAGAATGAAAGCCGGCGAATTTCCCGACGGCAGCCGGGTACTCCGGGCCAAAATAGATATGGCTTCGCCCAATATGCACATGCGCGATCCCATCCTCTACCGCATCATTCACACCGAACATCACCGCACCGGAAACCAGTGGTGCATCTATCCGATGTACGACTTTGCCCACGGGCAGAGCGACAGCATCGAAGGCATTACGCACAGCATCTGTACCCTTGAGTTTGAAGTTCACCGTCCGCTCTACGACTGGTGCATTCGCGAACTGGAGATCTTTGCCCCACAGCAGATTGAGTTTGCCCGTCTCAATATGACCTACACGGTAATGAGCAAGCGCAAGCTGCTTGAACTGGTAAAAAACAATTTTGTCAGCGGCTGGGACGACCCGCGCATGCCGACCATTTCTGGACTTCGCCGCAGGGGATATACACCGGAATCCATACGCAATTTCTCCGATCTGGTGGGCGTTGCCAAGCGTGAAAATGTGATCGACGTGGGGCTTCTGGAATTCTGTGTAAGGGAAGACCTGAACAGGAAGGCTCAGCGGGTGATGGGGGTGCTCAATCCCGTGAAGCTGATCATCGACAACTATCCGGCGGAACTGACTGAAGAGATGCCGGCCGTAAACAATCCGGAAAACCCGGAAGCAGGCACCCGTATAGTACCTTTTACCAGGGAACTGTACATCGAACGCGAAGATTTCATGGAAGATCCGCCTTCAAAATTCTTCCGGCTGGCTCCGGGACGCGAAGTAAGACTTAAATATGCCTACATCATCAAATGCGAATCGGTGGTAAAGGATCCGTCAAGCGGGGAAATAACCGAGATTCACTGCACCTACGATCCCGAAACCCTGAGCGGAAGGCCCGAAAGCAACCGTAAGGTAAAGGGGACCCTGCACTGGGTTTCCGCCGCGCACGCCGTTGAAGCGGAAATCCGGCTCTACGACCGTCTGTTTATGTCGGAAGATCCGGAAGATGTGCCGGAAGGGGAAGACTACAAGAAAAACCTGAATCCGGATTCCCTGAAAGTGATCAGGGGTTATGTTGAACCTTTTGCTGCCATCACGAAACCTTTGGATAAATTCCAGTTTGAACGCCTGGGTTACTTCTGCACCGACAGCGATACAACGGATGCGAAACCCGTTTTCAACCGCACCGTTGCGTTAAAAGATTCATGGGCAAAAGCAAAAAGTTAAATTTTGATGAACTTTTTGTCTGAAAATTTGCACAGACAAATAACAATTTACTAATTTTGCAGCCCTATTACTGACCTATGGTGTAATTGGCAACACGTCTGACTCTGGATCAGAAGAGTCCAGGTTCGACCCCTGGTAGGTCAACACAGTCGAAAAGCAGTCACATTCCAGTGGCTGCTTTTTTTATTGGATTCTGAAGGTGATATCCCTCCCCTTTTCCCCTCCATAGCCGAATATAGCTAAGTCAGGAGATGGGCAGTGTGGCAAAATACTTCTCTATTGCATATCCTTCCTTACCTTTGCAGGAAAACACAGCTTCTTACAAACAACTCTTCTGCTATGCGTTATCTTTTTATCCTTTTTTTTTCGGTCAGTACATTGTTTGTCAATTCCCAGGGTCTGCTAACCGAGGATAAAGCGGAACGTTTTGCGGGCATGGCCCTGAAATGCATTCATCAGGAATATCCGAACAAACCCGGGGAAGTGCTGGGTAGCGACAGGGATGTGAAGCCGGTAAGGGAATACCGGCCGGCGTTTTACGGTTGTTTTGACTGGCACTCGGCAGTACACGGACACTGGATGCTGGTGAAACTGCTGAAACGGTTTCCGGATTCTCCGGATGCTGCGCAAATAAAAGACGCCCTTTCGAAGAACCTCAGACCGGAAAACATCACGGTGGAGGTCCGGTTTTTTCTTGACTCCAACAACCGAACGTTTGAACGGCCTTACGGATGGGCCTGGCTGCTGAAACTGGCGGAAGAGCTTCACACCTGGGATCATCCACAGGCAAGGGAATGGGAAACGGCCCTACAGCCGCTTACAGAGCTCATTGTCGGTAATTATCTCGATTTTCTGCCAAAACTTGTCTATCCCGTAAGGGCAGGGGAGCACTCCAATACCGCATTCGGTATGGCATTCGCCCTGGATTATGCCCGTGCAACGCAAAATAAAGCCCTTGAATCAACGATCGCAGCCCGGGCAAGGGATTTTTACATGAACGATAAAAACTGCCCCATATCGTGGGAACCCTCGGGATTTGACTTTCTCTCACCGTGTTTTACCGAAGCAGAACTGATGTCAAGGGTGCTTCCGGAGGAAGAGTTCAGGACGTGGATGAATCAGTTTTTGCCTTCCGGACCGAACGGATGCCCGGTATTTCTTAATGAACCGGCAAGGGTAGTCGACCGTTCCGACGGTAAACTGGTACATCTCGACGGACTCAATTTTTCCCGGGCCTGGGCCTATGCCAGGATAGCTTCAAAACTGGAGCCCGAAAGCCGGGATGCATTTAAGCGGGCGGCACTTCTGCACATCCGTCATTCCATTGGAACCATCAGCGACGGGAACTATGAGGGGGAACACTGGCTGGCCACCTTTGCCGTATATGCGCTGAATGAAACGGAGAGGTTGTCCGAATAAAAGTATAACAGTTTCCATCAGGCCGGATTGCCTGTAAATCCGTATTCTAAAACTGAAAATAGATAAACGGCTGAAAGCTTGCAGAATATGCCTGATAACATACAATTCCGGTGATCACTGCAATAATGCCTTTCAGTACAAGCGGACTCTTTGCCCAGAAGTTTTCTATTCTATCCTTTGTTCTTACAGGCAGCCAGTGGGTAATGTATCCGAGCAAAATAATGACAAAAACGATCCGGTACTGGTAAAGCACCTGCAGCGCGTTACTCCAGTCCATATTGCCAGCAACCTGTCGGTACCAGGCGGCAATGTGTTCCATGCTTTCGCCTCTGAAGTACAAGCGTGTAAAGGTGATGAAGGTGAAGGTCAGCATGATTTTCCACACCACAGCCGCCCTGTGTTCCGACTTTTCCCACGGACTGATGCGCCTCCAGTACTTGTAGGTAAGGATCCCCAGTCCGTTCAGTCCGCCCCAGATCACAAATTTCCAGGACGCTCCGTGCCACAATCCGCCGATCAGCATGGTAAGCATGATGTTGATATTCATCACGAAGTGCTTTCGCAGTCCCTGAAAAACCAGGGCCAGTGAAACAAACAGGATAACGGCAGCTGAGATTGCAATCCCCATCGTTTTATCCTTAAAAGCAAGTATGGATCCGGCAAGTATCAGAACCGAAATCACTACGGTAGCGAGGGTTGCATTGCGATTTCCGCCAAGCGGGATATAAAGATAATCCTTAAGAAAGGATGAGAGCGAAATATGCCACCGCCTCCAGAAGTCGGAGGTATTCTTCGCCTTGTACGGAGAATTGAAATTAACCGGCAGTCGGAAACCCATCAGCAGGGCAAGACCGATAGCAATATCGGTATAACCCGAAAAATCGCCGTAAATCTGAAGGGAATATCCGAAAAGGGCCATTACGTTGGTAAAGCCCGAAAACATTGCCGGAGCATCAAACACTTTATCCATAAAATGCATCGCCAGATAATCGGCAAAAATCATTTTCTTGAGCAGCCCTTTAAGAATTAAGAAGGTTCCCGCATTAAAGTCGGCAGAAGAAATAACGGTTGGTTTGCTAATCTGAGGGATAAATTCGCCGGCCCTGACGATGGGACCTGCAACCAGCTGAGGAAAGAACGTTACAAACAGGCCGAAGTCGGCCACTGAGTTCAGGGGTTTGAGCTTGCCCCTGTAGATATCGACACAGTAGGTTATGGTTTGAAAAAGGTAAAACGAGATCCCGATCGGAAGTATGATCTTATCTACCGTAAAATATCCGGCATTGCTGAAGCTGTTACCCCATTCTGCCAGCCAGTGCGATACATGATAACTTGTTCCGAAAAGATAATTGAGGGAGTCGACAAGAAAATAGGAGTATTTGAAATAACTGAGAATAAATAGATTAAGTGCAACGCTCAGGGAAAGCAGGATATGTTTAATGGTTTTCGCCCGCGCTTTGTATATCCCGGCACCCAGTAAAAAGTTGCCGATGGTGGTAAAGACAAGCAGTCCCACGAACAGTCCGCTGGTTTTGTAATAAAAGAACAGAGAAGCCAGCAGCAGGTATGTATTCCGCAGTCTGATGCGTTTGTACAGAAACGAAAAAATAAGATATAAAACCGTGAAGAAAATCCAGAAGTCGGCCTGGGTAAAGATGAGGGGAAACTCATCGGAAAAGGCAAATATTTCTTTCAGTCTATTCATGGATGTCTTTGATGCGATTAAGCAACGATCCCGGTTCACGGCCCGTCGTTTTTTCCCACTGTGCAATCAGTGCGGTGATCAGAAGGTCACCCTTCACACTGTAACCTGCTGTGGTAAAATGTACCCGGTCGTGTACCATCAGTTTCCGGTTGTACCATTGCTGCGATGATCCCAGACCACCCATAATGGCATAGAAGTCCCAGACCGCCTGCCCGTGTTTCCTGGCAAGTTCATGGATGACGGTTTGTTGCAGGCCTGTATTCCGGTTCGGATGTTTTTTACGGTAATAGGAATCGTTGGGGACTGTAAGCAGTATGGCACATTCGGGATTTGCCGATTTTATTGTCCGGATCAGGGAATCGTAGTAATTCCCGTATTTCTCCGGATCAAAATCCTTTTCTCCGGCGTCGTTGGTGCCGATGGAAACGATGAACAGATCGGGCTTATACATCTTAAGCTGTTCGTAAAACAGGTTACACCGGTTATAGCTTTTAAAACTGGCCCCGTTAACACCAACCGAATGGTAGATGACTCCCGGGAAATCGTTCAGCAGTTCCAGTCCGGTGATGCTGAAACGGGCATGTGCCGAGGTGTCGTTTTTACGGATTACCAGTCCTGCTTCCTTAACGGTATCGGGAAAGGATATCTCGCAGTATCCTTCTGCGGTATTAAACGAAATTCCGGCAAACACCATAGACGTATCGGCGGGAGTAATGCTGTATCCCGGGGAATCGGAAACCGCAAAAAGCCGGATTTTGTTGAAGGTATAGGGCGATTTTACCTGCACATTCCGGTTGGCTTTGATGCGTATGGTATCCTCCTTCCCGAGCAGGGTTGCCGCGATTCCGCACAAACCCCAGCTTGCCGTATCCCGGCTGAGCGATGAGCGATACCCTTTCCACAAGGCACTGTTGCCGGTGATGTTGTAATTTAAGGGATTGTTCGTCCCGGCAAGGCGGTAAGGAAAGATTAGCCCGCGTGAAGAATGCGTATACGGGGTAATATTACGGAGGTATTCCCTTACTTTATTTGAATAAAAGTCGGCCTGAATGTGCGATCCGCCTATGTGAAAGATCTGTATGTTTTTCCTGTGACCTTCATACAGGCTGTCGAGTTTGCCGAAGAAGGTCCGGAAGCTGTCCGATGAATCCGCGTATGCAAAAGTGTTATGCTCTTTATGAATAATCTGACCGTGTACCAGCAGGATACTGTCGAGAATGTAGTGCTGAGCACTGGCGTTAATACCTGCAGTAAAGAAAAGAAATAAGATTAATGTCTTTCTCATCGCATCAGATCAAGATAAAGTGAAGTAAAAAAGAGTTCGGCAATTGTTCGGGATCCTTTGGGTGAGAAATGGGTGTAATCGGTGGATGCCAGCCCCTGATCAACCCATGCAGGCATGGCATTTAGTCCTCCCATGGCCCTGAACATGCTCCAGTAGGCCCATCCGTTGCGATTGCATGTCTCCCTGAGCCTGGCATCCAGATAGGGCAGGAGGGGATAGGTTACCATATTCCCGTTTACCATGGTACTCATATCGCCCGGGCCGATAAAAAGAACCATGGCATCCGGAATCATCCTGTTTACCCATCGTATGTTTCCTGCAAGGTAGCGCGTATAATCATCGATGGCAACGGAATCGTTCATGTAGGGAACGGTATTCCCTCCATACTGAAAGATGAGTACCTGCGGGTTCAGGCGCACGGCCATGGCTTTAAACCCAGAAGGATTAAGCCTGCTGAAAACGGTACCGGAAGCACCGCGCATGGCAATGTTATCCAGACTGATACCCTTTCCGCCGTCGAGGGTAAGGCCATAGAAATCGGGGCTTGACCTGCCCTCCAAAACAAACGTAAGCTCCCCGGGGGTGCCGTCCGTACGAATTTCCAGGCAATGATACGCCCCATCGGCAATAAGGGCCGTTTCATTCACAATGGAGTCGCCCAAGCGAACCACGGCTTTAACTGGAAAATTCGCGTTTCCGTAGTGAAGTCCGATTGTATTAAATCTCCGCAGTGCAGGGTAGGAGCTGAAGGAAGGCATAATCCTGATATATGCGGATTGTTTAACCGGACTACCCCTCTGGGCGGAATCGGACCAATGGGGTGCATTCTTAGTAAACCTCGAGAATGATGCATACACGCCGTAATTTTTATCGCTTACCGGCTCCTGTGTCGGATCAAAAGCGGCCAGCCGTTCCCAGTTATCGCTGACGGTAACGTGTGCGGAAATCTGCTCGTATGCCTGCTTTACAGGGATAAATCCCGGGCCGCTTCCTCCAAAAACGGATTGCAGGCGGTGCCGGAGGTAACCCGAGATCCGGTCGCCTTCGAGCTGGGAATCGCCGTAATGAAGGATTCTGCACGACTCACCTTCGAACAGGGTGCGCAGCCGCAACGGAAATTCGTGATCTCCGGATGGATATACAATCCGTTCGAGCCCTGCTGTATCGATAGCAGTAAAATCGGGAAGAGAAGTTCGTGGTTCGCCGTCGGGTTTCCCGGCAAGGGTTATTACCGAATCCACCCGGGTATTTACTACAGGTGCACCGGATCCCAAAAAAGTACGGAGCGTAGGATATTTAATCCGTATTTTTCCACCGGTCAGTCCGTCTTCGCTGCGCATTCCCGGAAGGCTGACCGGGCGGCTGAACAGCGTGGCCAGCAGTAGTCCGCCCATTACCAGTAAAATAAACAGCGCTATTTTCCAGGGTTTCATGCGTTACTGTTACGTTCATTAACTTTAGCGAAAAGCCCGTGCTTTCGGGCCAAATCCTTTACAGCGCATCCTCCGCCGGGTAGAGTTCAATAAACTCGTACCCGTTGCCGCAATGATCCAGAAACCGTAAAAAATCGCTGAACCGTATTACCAGGGAAGCGGTATTGTCGTTAGGATGAAAACTGATTTTTGGCAGATTTTTCAGGTTTTCATCCAGAAAAAGATACACATGATGCGCCGGATCGTGTATGAGACCAAACGGTGAAACCGAGCCGGGGTTCAGCCCAAGGTAACGTTGCATACGCTCCCCGGAGGCAAAACTTAGTTTTCCCTGTTTCAGCCTCTTTTCCAGATCGTGAATTGCCAGGGCGCGGCGGTGGTCAAAAATCACAAGGTAATGCCGGTTTCCCTTGTGATTCCTGAAAAAAAGATTCTTGCAGTGGGTGGTTCCGGCAATATCCTTCCAGTACTGCACCGCAATTTCGATGGTGGGAGCAGGAGGATGCTCATGGTATTCGTATGAAATACCAAGTTCTTCCAGTTTCCGGTAAAGCAGGGGATCTCCGTTCACGGCAGTTATAGAGGGTTAGTGAATACTCAGGTGTTTTCTCCCGTCATTTAATGACCTCCCCGGCTCTGGAAATCCGTTTTAGGGTTTCCTGTCTGCCCAGCAAGGCGATAATGGCAGCTACTCCCGGGCCGAAGCTTCCGCCTACAAGCACCAGGCGCAGGGTGTTCATCACCTGGCCCATTCCGAGACCGTTATCGTGAATAAATGCCTTTATCTGTGCCTCCAGGTTTACGGCTGAAAAATCTGCCGTATTCCCCAGGAGTTCCGAAATTTTACGGAGCAGGGCAGGGGTTTCGGGTTTCCAGAATTTCTGAATCACCTTTTCGTCGTACGTTTCCGGTGGCGAGAAGAAGAACCACGACTGTTCGTACAGATCGGGTATCAGTACGGCTCTTTCCTTTGTAAGGGCTACAACCTCCTGAATGTATTCCCGGGATGCGCTGAGGCCTTTTTCATCCAGCAAATTTCCGAGCAGGGCGGCAACACTGGCATTATCCAGTGCCGAGAGGTAATGATGGTTAAACCATTTTGCCTTCTCCGGATCAAATTTGGATCCCGATTTCCCCACTCTTTCGATGGTAAACAGTTCCACCAGTTCATCCATACTGAACACTTCCTGTTCGGTTCCGGGGTTCCATCCCAGCAGGGCAAGCATATTGATGAATGCCTGCGGCAGGTAACCCGACTCGCGGTATCCCGACGACACCTCTCCGCTAACCGGATCGGTCCATCGCAGCGGGAAAACCGGAAATCCCAGGCGGTCGCCGTCGCGTTTGCTGAGCTTGCCGTTTCCGTCGGGTTTGAGAAGAAGAGGGAGGTGTGCAAACTGAGGGGATTCCCACCCAAGATATTTATACAGAAGCACGTGCAGCGGAGCGGAGGGAAGCCACTCTTCTCCCCGGATAACGTGTGTAATCTCCATCAGATGATCGTCGACGATATTGGCGAGGTGATAGGTGGGCATGCCGTCCGATTTAAACAGCACCTTATCGTCGAGTCGCGAGGAATGTACGTTCACTTCGCCGCGGATAAGGTCGTTCACCAGAATCTCTTCATTTTCCGGAATCAGAATCCGGATTACGTATGGTTCACCGGAAGCCAGACGTGAGTTACACTCTTCTGCACTCAGGGTGAGAGAGTTGGTCATTTCCAGCCGGGTAAATGCATCGTACTGTGGGGTAGCCACGCCACGGGCTTTCAACCGCTCACGCATCTCCTCGAGGGCTTCGGGCGGATCGAACGCGTAATAGGCGTGACCTTCACTTACCAGCTGATCGGCATACTGACGGTAAAGCTCCTTGCGTTCGCTTTGCCGGTATGGTGCGTGCGGGCCGCCGGCTCCAACGCCCTCATCGTATGTAATTCCGCACCAGCGAAGCGATTCTATTATATACTCCTCAGCACCCGGGACGTACCGCATCTGATCTGTATCCTCGATGCGGAGCAGGAATTTACCCTTGTTTTTTCTCGCAAACAGGTAGTTGTACAATGCCGTGCGGACACCGCCGATGTGCAGGGGACCGGTAGGACTTGGAGCAAACCTCACTCTTACTTCTTTCATGCCGTAAATTTATAATGCGCTGCAAAGATAGGGAATCGGAACTTTTGGTTTAACTGCATATTTCATTCACCTTCAGGGTATGAAGATTATACGGTTTTGTTTTGAAAATATTAACATATTACTGAACCAATTGATGTAACTTTGTATAGTCCGTGACGTTAAATCTTTAACACCTGAAGCCCGGCCGGGCGATAGAATTTAAATAAATGGCAAAATCAAGGGTTCCGAAATACCGTATTGGCAGGATCTTTTTGTTTCCCATGCTTTTGTACCTTTTGCTGGTATTTCCAATCCTGCTGTTTCTTCTGTTAAAAAGCTTCCCCCAGCTGACGGAAAAGGGTGTTTTCCGGAATATGCAGGATCCGGATACGCTGAGCATGATACAACTTCCTGAGAAGACCATACCGGCTGAAACCGGGGCGTTCGGTTTGCATCGGATGCGCATTCAGGATCAGGACATCCTGCCGGAGGAAAGTCTCAGGGAAATCGCAACAGATCCGGTTTCCGAAACCGGTACGGAAAAAAAGGACGGAGGGCTTACCATACAATTCGGCAATACCTCGCGGAAAAATACTTCAACTGCGTTTTCCGATTCCATTTCCTATCTGTTCAACGTTGTAATTCTGTTTAGTACCCTGGCAGGATTTGCCATTAATATCCCGTTCAAGCGATACTTCAACCGAAAACGGAAAGGGAGGAAAATCTCGCCAAAATTATACCGTTACTGCCGGCAGTTTCTGCTTTACACCCCTCTCATCAACTCGGGCATTGTGCTGCTGGCTTTCAGTATCGTTCACGGTATCATGATATACCAGTTGCAGACACCCGATATGCTGAACGACGACATCAGCCGCCGTATGTTCAGCAGCTATCTTTTCATCTCGCTGGTTGCTTCGTTACTGACGGTTCTTTTCATTTATTTCTGGCAAAAGCACCGGGTACACATCAAATACATAGAGCACATATACACCCGTGAAGAGCTTCAGAAAAGGATTTTTGGAAAAAACACTGGGCGCATCCGGAACCGCCTGTACATCGCCAGCGCAATGACTACCCTGCTGCCGCTTACCATTGTACTGCTGTATCTGATTCTCAGTCTTACACCGATAAAAGAGATGGGGGAGGTAAGCGCCTCCGAGATGCGAATTATGCTCGGGCGCCTGGTGGATATGATGGGGCCTGATTTTGACCTGAAAAACAACGAAAACTTCAGCAGTCTGTATTACATTAGCGCGCTGGACAATGCCCTCATGTTTGGCGGAATCTTCAGCGGAATACTGGTATCGTTCATCTACATATTGTTTTTTGTAAACTGGTCGACCGCCGATATCGTACGACCGGTGAATGAGCTGGTAAGCAGCATGCAAAAGACGGGGGAAGGTATGCTCGACAACTACACCATTGTTCGTACCAACGATGAGATAGGGGTGATGTCGGAAGGCTACAATCAGATGACGGAGCGTTTGCGGGAGTACATTTTCAGGATTTCCCGCATGAACGAGGCCTACTCGCGTTTTGTGCCGAATCAGTTTCTGGAATTCCTTGGGAAGCAGGATTTTGAAGATATCCAGCTGGGCGATCAGGTGCAGAAGGAGATGTCGGTACTCTTTTCGGATATACGCGGATTTACCGAGCTTTCGGAAGAGATGACCCCGAAGGAGAATTTCGACTTTATCAATCACTACCTGGGATACATGGAGCCGGTAATACGGCAGAACAACGGGTTTATCGACAAATTCATCGGGGATTCCATTATGGCTCTGTTTCACGATAAAGTGGATGATGCCATCGATGCAGCCATTCAGATGCGGGAAACCCTGCACCGTTTCAACCTCGACCGCACCGACCAGGGGAAACCGGTTATCGATTCGGGAATAGGCATTCACACCGGAAACCTGATGCTTGGCGTGGTTGGCGGGGAAGGACGCATGGACGGAACGGTGATTTCGGATGCGGTAAACCTGGCATCCAGGCTCGAAGGTCTGACAAAAATTTACCATACTTCTATAATTATCAGCGAAGACACACTGATAAAGCTTGAAAATCCGGCAAAATACAACTTCCGTTTTCTGGATGTGGCACGGGTGAAGGGTAAAAAAGAAGCTGTTTATGTTTTTGAAGTACTGGATGGGGATCCGGAGGAGGTAAAACTGCTGAAAATAGAAACAAAAGGTCTTTTCGGCAAGGGAATCGATCTTTATAAAAGCCGGAAATTCAGCGAAGCAATGGAGGTATTCAGTGAGATTGTCAAATTAAACCACCACGATTCGGTTGCAGCGTTTTACGTTAACCGTTGCCGGAACAACATCCAGAAGGGCATTCCGGATGACTGGAGCGGAATCGAGGTGTACGACGCCAAATAATCAGTCCGGTGCCGGAGGCCGTGGCGACTGATAATCAACGATTCTTATCACTACTTTTGCAGAAAGGGAAAACAAGGGATAAAATCCTGCGTTTATCCATTTGAAGAAGCCTGAACCTGAAGAACCATGAATGACAATTATTCCATTCTGATCGACAAGCTTGATGCTTTCATCAGAAAATACTATACAAACCTTCTCATCAGGGGCATCCTTTACAGCATTGCTCTTCTGGGGGCTTTCTTTCTCATTCTTGCACTGCTCGAATCCGTTGCCTGGTTTTCCCCTGCCGTACGCACCGCTCTGTTCTATTCCTATGTAGCAGCCGCACTCTTCATTCTTGGCCGGTACATAGCCATCCCATTGCTGAAACTCAATAAAATCGGAAAAAGAATTTCACACGGTATGGCAGCAGTAATTATTGGCCGTCATTTCAGTGAAGTTAAGGACACACTTTTAAACACCTTGCAGCTCAATAAGATGGCTGAAAATGACGAGGTCGGCCGTGCGCTTATTCTTGCAAGCATCAATCAGAAATCCGGACAATTGAAGCCGGTTCCCTTTGTCTCGGCCATCGACCTTTCAGCCAATAAGAAGTACCTGAGGCTGGCATTGCCTCCGGTTTTGATTCTTTTGGCAATGCTCCTGCTTTCCCCCTCCAGCATTACCGAACCCGGACGACGGCTATTAAGACATGCAGAGGTCTTTGAAAAACCGCTTCCTTTCAGCTTTATTATTGACAATCAAGATCTTATTGCCGTACAACAGGAAGATTTCGAAGTCAGGGTCCGCATCAGCGGAGAGGAACTTCCCGATCAGGTTTACCTGGTTTCGAATGGGAGCGAATATGCGATGCAAAAAATATCCCGTCTGGAATATTCATACACGTTCAAAAAGCTGCAGCGGAACCAGCAGTTCAAATTTTTCGGCGGCGGATATTATTCATCGGATTATGAGCTTATTGTAAATCCACGCCCGTCTATAATCAATTTTGACCTTGAGTTGCAGTATCCTTCCTATACAGGGATAAAGCCCGAAGTGGTTTCCAATTCGGGAGATTTGGTTATTCCTCTGGGTACCTACATTTTATGGAATTTCTACACCCGTGATACCCGAAAAGTAAATTTAAAAATCGGAGAGGATTTCCTGGAGTTGAAGGCTTCGGGCAACAACGTATTTTCATCGGCTCGTCGCATCATGGAGCCGCTGGGATACAGCGTAACACTGGAGAATGAATTTATGACCGGCTCCGACAGTATGGCGTTTTTTATAAATGTAATCCCGGATGTATATCCGGTAATAACGGCAGAGGAATACCGCGACTCAACGTACGATCACCGCTTGTATTTCAGGGGTGTAATTAAGGACGATTATGGTTTTAACAAACTGGAATTCAGACTTTCACGTAAGTCGGGCTTAAACGGTTATTCGGCAGAAACGGTTGTTCCGGTTGTTATTGATAAGGGCAACTCCCAGCAATCGTTCTATCATTTCTTCGATCTTTCCTCTCTTGGATTATCTCCCGGCGATGAGATAGCATACTATTTTCAGATCTGGGATAACGATGCGATTAACGGAAGTAAATCGTCGCGAACAACGGAGATGAATTTCAGGGTACCCACCATGGAGGAAATTGAAGAGATGGTTAGGCAGAATCAGGAGAATGTAAAAGGGGAACTGGAAAAGAGTCTGAACGAAGCCAAAGCCATTCAGAAGGATCTGGAGCAGCTGAACCGGACACTTTTCGATAAAAAGACCTTGAATTACCAGGAGCGCAGGCAGATACAGGATTTGCTTGAGCGACAGAAAAACCTGCACGACAAGGTAGAGGAGATGCGTAAAGAAAACGAACAGAGCAATCGCAAGGAGTCGCAATACCGTGAGATAGACGAATCCCTGCTGGAAAAGCAGCGGCAGCTTGAAAAGCTTTTTGAAGAAATTATGTCGGATGAAATGAAGAAACTTTTTGAGGAGCTTCAGAAGATGATGGATGATCTCGACAAAAACAAGCTGAATGAGGTAATGGACAAGCTGAAATTTAATGCGGAGGATCTGGAAAAGAGTCTTGACCGTAATCTGGAGCTTTTCAAACAACTTGAATTCGACAAGAAACTGACAGAAACCATCGAAAAGCTAAAAAAGCTTTCGGAAGAGCAGAAGGAATTATCGGAAAAAACAGCGGACAGCGATAAAAAGGAGGCTGAAAAGCGTCTGGAAGAACAGAATAAGATAGAAGAAAAATTTGAAAAGATACGGGAAGATCTGAAGGATCTGGAAAAGAAAAACAAAGAGCTGGAAGAGCCGAATAACTTTAAAGTTCCCGGAGAAAAAGAGCAGGAGATTAAGCAGGATATTGAGAGCGGCGATGAAAATCTGAAAAAAGGTCAGATGAAAAAGGCGTCGCAGGATCAGAAGAAGGCTTCCGATAAAATGGAACAAATGAGCGATATGCTGTTTGACATGCAGCAAGAGATGGAAGAAGAGGCTTTGGGAGAGGACATAGAATCCCTGCGCATGATTCTGGAGAATCTTGTCCGTACTTCCTTCGACCAGGAGGCATTGATGAATGAGCTATCGGTAATGAAGCGCAACGATCCGAGGTATGCTCTGGTTACGGAAAAGCAGGTGGCAATAAAAGATAACCTTAAGATGATTGAGGATTCGCTTTTTGCACTAAGTAAGCGGCAATCGATGATAGAACCGGTCGTAAACCGGGAGATCAGCATCATCAACGACAACGTGAATCAGTCGCTCGAGGCCATACATGCAAGGGTAATTTCGACCGTGCTGAACAAGCAGCAGTATGTAATGACATCCGTTAACAATCTGGCACTGTTGCTGGCGGAGTCGATGCAGCAGATGCAGCAGAATATGGCCATGAAATCGTCGGGAAAGTCGGGAAAAAGTTGTCCGATGCCGGGTGGTCAGGGTAAGCCCTCCTCGATGAAATCGATGCGTGAGATGCAGGAAAAGCTGAATCAGCAGATGGAAGCTATAAAAAAAGGCATGCAGGATAAGAAAGGTCAGAAGGGTGAAACGGGGAGTGGTGGTTCGATGAGCGAGCAGCTGGCGCGTATGGCGGCACAGCAGGAGGCTTTGCGGCGCGAATTGCAGCAATACCGCGATCAGATGCAGAAAGAGGGCAGGTTGGGCGACAAGGGAATGAATCAGATGATTCAGGACATGGAGCGCACCGAAAATGAGCTGGTGAATAAAATTCTGAACGAGCAAACCATGCGCAGGCAACAGGATATATTGACACGTTTGCTTGAATCGGAAAAGGCGGAGTTGCAGCGTGAACAGGAAGAGCGAAGAGAGTCGAACGAGGGTCGCGAACTTCCCAAACCCGATCCGGCAAAGTTTTTCGACACCATGGGATTACCCGGAAAAGAAACGGAATTGCTGAAAACCGTACCGCCATCGTTCCGGAACTACTACCGTAACAAGGTAAATGAGTATTTCATTAGCATTCCGGTAATGGTACCATAGTGAATGGTGTTTGCTATAACGCATCGGCCGGTTTTCACCGGCTTTTTTTATGCTCCGTTGATGAATACCCGGTCTGGTTTATATCCATACATCAGCAACCGGCACGGCTTCCGCCACCAAACAAAATCCCTGCACCGAGAACAAAGCCGAAATCGTACCAGCCTCCGGTATTATTAACCGCGTACATGGCAATGGTGTCGCTTATCAGGCTTCCAATGAAGGAAAGAGGGGCAATAAATCCGTGCCATAATCCTCCCAAAAATCCGTAGGGTTTGGCATGCACACAATCCTGGATGAGCGTAACATCGGCACAACTGCTGAGCAAAATGGCGGTGGCAGATAAAAGGACCACAGCAGCAGCCATTTTTCTTTGTTTTGAAGTTTTCATTGTAAGGAGTTTCAGGGTAAAGAAAAGAAACAAAACGAATCCGGACAGCCAATATACGTAAAACTCCGATCTGCGGTTTCCTTTAGGGGCCGATTTTAATTGAGAATCCGGTAACATTCGGGTACCCGATATTCCGCGTTTGCAGAAAAAAACCTTATAAAAATCCATTTAAAAGCTATTAACGGGTAACTTTATCTTGTTGTACCTTTGCAGAAACCAAAGCAAATATTTATGGCCGACAGGATAAATTTTTACCGTGAGGATGTAACGTATCGTCTTCGCAACATCAGAAACATCAGATCCTGGATGCTGCATTGCATTGGGCAGCAGAAAAAACAGACGGGGGAGGTCAGCATTATTTTTTGCAGCGACGATTACCTATACAACATGAATTTGGAATACTTGGATCACGATACGCTCACCGATGTAATAACCTTTGATTATTCTGAGGGGGATACCATTTCGGGCGATGTCTTTATCAGCATCGAAAGGGTGAGGGAGAATGCTGCCCTGTATGGAAAGTCATTGGGCGAAGAATTGAAGCGGGTGATGATACACGGCATAATGCATCTGTGCGGGTATAAGGATAAAACACGCAAGGATGCTGCACTTATGCGCCGGAAGGAAGAGGAGTGTCTGGCGCTGTTCGTTTAAAACGGGGATTTCCCTGATTATCCATTTAATTCGTAATTTTGCCTTTCTTTTTTTTGCCCTTGATTAAGGGCAGATTCCGGAATTAGTATCCTTTATAAACCATTGAAAATCCATTTCGGAAGTTGAATGTTCCACGTGAAACAAGCGGTTGATGTTTAAAGAATATGATGTAATAGTTGTTGGTGCCGGTCACGCCGGAGGTGAAGCCGCAGCGGCAGCAGCGAATATGGGCTCATCGGTTCTGCTGATTACCATGAATATGGGTACAATAGCCCAGATGTCGTGCAATCCGGCCATGGGCGGCATCGCTAAGGGTCAGATTGTACGTGAAATTGATGCTTTGGGAGGTTATTCCGGCATTGTTACGGATCATACCATGATTCAGTTTCGCATGCTGAACAAATCAAAAGGCCCGGCAATGTGGAGTCCGCGAGCACAAAGCGACCGCATGCGTTTTTCCGAAAAGTGGCGTTTGATGCTTGAACAAACACCCAACCTCGATTTCTGGCAGGATACCGTTAACGGTATTATTACGGATAAGGGAAGGGTTGCAGGGGTAAAAACCGCAATGGGGCAGGAGATACGGTCAAAATCCGTAATTCTTACCAACGGAACCTTCCTGAACGGCATTATTCATATAGGAACAAAGAATTTCGGAGGCGGACGTATGGGCGACCGGTCTTCAACGGGACTAACGGAAAATCTGCGCGAACTGGGATTTGACTCCGACCGACTGAAAACAGGAACTCCCGTGCGGGTGGATGGCCGTACCATAGACTTTTCGAAACTGGAGGAACAGAAAGGAGATGAAAATCCGGGTCGTTTTTCCTACACCGATACGCCGGTACTGCAAAAACAGCGAAGTTGCTACCTTGCATATACCAATCTGGCAGTTCACAACGTTTTGCGGACCGGATTCGATTTTTCTCCCATGTACGCGGGACGCATCGAAGGACGCGGTCCACGATATTGCCCCTCCATAGAAGATAAAATTGACCGATTTGCCGATAAAATCAGGCATCAGCTTTTTGTGGAACCGGAAGGATGGGACACGGTTGAGTATTACATCAACGGATTTTCTTCTTCACTTCCCGATTACATTCAATACAAAGCGCTTCAGCTGGTTCCCGGATTTGAAAATGCGAAAATATTCAGGCCGGGTTATGCGATTGAATACGATTATTTCCCTCCGCATCAGTTGCATTATACACTCGAAACACGAGCTGTTGAGAACCTCTATTTCGCCGGTCAGATTAACGGAACTACCGGTTATGAGGAAGCCGCTGCTCAGGGACTCATGGCAGGAATTAATGCGCATTTAAAAATAAATAATCTGGATCCTTTTATTCTCAAACGATCGGAAGCTTACATAGGGGTTCTTATCGACGATCTGATTACAAAAAGCATTGATGAACCCTACCGCATGTTTACCTCCAGAGCCGAGTATCGCATCCTGCTGCGCCAGGATAATGCCGACCTTCGACTTACGCCTTTGTCGTACAAAATAGGCCTGGCCGGTATCGATCGTTACAAACGTGTTTTGGAAAAACAGGAATCCATTCAATCTGCCATTGCGCTGTTATCAACCGTGAGTGTTAGTCCCGATCAGGTAAACGGAGCTTTGGAAAGGGCAGGAACGGCAGCAATAAATCAGAAAGTAAAACTCGACACCCTGGTATTGAGGCCTCAGATACACTTAAACGATTTGATTGAAACGCTCACGTTTTTGAAAGAGTTTTTCGATAAATTTGGCGCAATCGGGGAGGAGGTTATAGAGGAAACGGAAATTCTGGTAAAGTATCAGGGGTACATCGAAAAGGAACAGGAAATCGCACAACGCTTATCCAAATTTGAGAACATGCCCCTTAAAGCGGATTTCGATTATCAATCGCTGAGCTCTCTGTCGTTTGAAGCACGAGAAAAGCTCAGCAAAATAAGACCGGAAACCATTGGTCAGGCATCGCGCATCAGCGGTGTTTCTCCGGCCGACATATCCGTACTCGTGATCTTTTTAAGTAAATAATACCAACGCCTGCAATACAATGTTTCACGTGAAACAATCAGAAATTTTAGCTCCGGATTCTTGCTTACTCTGTGGTAATAAGTCACTTACAACACATCTAAGGCTTCGTGACTACTTTTTAACCCGGGAGGAATTCACCATCTGCCGCTGCGAGGCATGCGAGTACATGTTTACCTGGCCACAACCCGAACCGAAGCACCTGCAGTATTACTACAATTCACCCGATTACATTTCGCATTCGATTAATACAAACGACCTTCTGAGTAAGATTTACCATCTCGTTCGAAATCATACCCTGCGCTGCAAGGTAAAACTGATAAAACGGTACAGTAAGGGAAACCGGTTGCTCGACATCGGATGTGCCACTGGTGAATTTCTGAACCGTTGTCGTTTGCAGGGATTCGATGCAAGAGGCATAGAGCCGAACGAAAATGCCCGTAAGGCCGGTCAGCAAAAGTATAATCTGACCATCGATCCCGTTTCAGCTATAAAAGATTTTGAGGATTCTTCGTTTGATCTTATCACCATGTGGCACGTTCTCGAACACGTAGAAAATCTTCACGAACGCATGCGCGATGTTTTTCGGCTGCTTAAACCTCAGGGTACTCTCATTCTCGCCCTTCCAAATCCCGAATCCGACGATGCCCGTTATTACGGAAAATTCTGGGCTGCGTGGGACACCCCGCGTCACCTGAGTCATTTCAACCAAAAATCGGTAAACCGTCTGGCCGAAATTCATGGGATGAAAATTTCCCAAATTCACCCCATGTTGTATGATTCGTATTATATCTCACTTTTAAGTGAAAAATATATGAAGGGAAAATACAACTATCTTTCAGCCCTCCTGCGCGGCTTCTTATCCAACATGAAAGCCGGAATGGGCCGCAACGACTACTCGAGCCTGATCTACATCATTAAAAAGCCTGCTTAGCTTATTTGGGGCGTTCTGATGCAAAATCGCCCTTCTTTAGTATATTTACCTGATTTTTGACCGATCGTTCGTTAAAGGGCCTGATTTTTGATGGTTTCTAACGTTCTGATTTTACGCCATTTATCGCTTCCGGTATGAAAAAACTTCCGCTTCAGGCCCAAATACCCACAATTTACTTTCTCACAGCCGTTGCGGCTGCCCTTGTCGCCATCATTACCGTGGCCGCCGTCAGAAATTACTCCAAACCGGCAAATCGCATACCCGCTTTCAACAATACCCTCAATAAACAATATTCCATAGCACTCCAACTTGCCGGGTCGCTGCCCGAGCCCGATTCTACCTTCCACTTCGAAAAATTATCTTCTTTTAACGAATCCCTGCCAGAGGCCTTCAGTTTATATGCCTTTCGCAATAACGAAATGGTTTACTGGTCGAACAACGACTTTGCCCTTAATCAGATCGACCCCGACGCTCTGGTTAAAAACAGAATTGTCCGCACAACCGGTGGATACTATCAGATTGTTCACCGCCGGGCCGGCGAATTCACCCTGATCATCGCAAACCTGATAAGGCACGAATATCCCTACCGCAACGATTACCTGAAATCGGGCTTTGCCGGACCATATCTGCTTCCCGACGGGTGGACCATCACCTTTTCGGAAACAGCTTATCCGATAACTTCGCAAAATGGCGAAATACTCTTTTTCATAAATGCGTCGCCACCTACGGGACTTCCCGCATCCGTTGCCACCCCGGTATTTCTGCTTTACCTGATTTCGTTCGTATTCCTGATTCTGTCGCTGTTTGCCATTTACAAAAATCTACAGTCGAAGCATCCACTCCCTTTGATGCTGTTTCTGTTTCTCGCCGATATTCTGGTTTTGCGCGGAATCCTGCAGTACTTCCGAATACCGGCCATACTCGACCAAACGGAGCTGTTCAATGCCGTGCATTACGCCTCTTCGGCCGTTTTCCCGTCGCTGGGCGATCTCACCATTACCATTGCCGGACTTACCGTTTTTGCCGTTTTATTCTTCCGGGAGTTTGATTTAGTGTACAATTCCCCGGACAAGGACAAACCCGGACAACATTCCGCTGCCAGCCGCCTTTTCCTGCTCCTGTTTGCAGTGCTGCTTTATTTTGTAACCTGCTATATCATAGAATCCCTGCAGGTTAACTCCACCCTGCAGATGGATTTCGGCAAGATCATTGAATTTTCGGCTTTCAGCATCCTCGGCTTTCTGATAATCTTTCTTGTTCTTCTGAATTTCTTCCTTATCTCCTTTCCGATCTTTAAAAACGTCTACAGGCAAAGAGGGTATCGCTATGTGCTTCTGCATACCGGCGGACTGCTTCTGCTTATCTGGACTATTGCCTGTGTTACCGGATGGTATAAACCCGGATGGGGCAGTCTGGTACTGTTTTTTGTATATCTGATCCTTATACTGCGCATGGCGGGCGACCGGCTCCGTTTTCCGGGCATAACGGCACTTACCCTTCTGGTAATTACCCTTACGTCTGTTTCGTCGTATAACTATTACCGGAACAACCGCATCAGGGAAAATAATCAGCGCAAGCTGCTGGCGGTAAAACTTTCGAACGACAGGGATAAGGTTGCGGAGTATCTGTACCCCGGTCTTGAAGCTGAAATTGCTTCCGATACACTGCTTCCGCAGATGATACGAAACGCCTGGATGGATCCATCCCTGGAAACGGAATGTTCCGACTACATACTGGAGTCGTACCTGAAAGGATTCTGGTCAAAATACAATGCGCAGATCACGCTTTGCTTTCCCGGCAAAACCCTCAGGATTAAACCGGGGGACTACGTTATCGGGTGTGAGCCCTACTTCGACAACATCATCGTTTCGCTTGGCGAAAAGGCCGGCGAAGGAAACCTTTATTATATCCGGGAAACCTGGGATGAAGGCAACTACATTGCCCGCATTCCCATACACCTTAACGGTAACAATCCGCTGAATGCCACCGTTGTTATAGAGCTGATCCGGAAATACGCCCCGAAGGGTCTGGGATATCCCGAGTTGCTGCTCAACAAGCCGGAAACCACCTCCGACGAATGGTCGGAATACTCGTATGCCATTTACAGCAACAACGAACTGGTAAAGAGCGCCGGCGATTATTCTTACAGTATATACGAATCGGCATATACGAGCGAGAAACTGGAGTTTTACTTTTTCGACAGAAACGGTTACAACCATCTGTTTCACGCCATTGATAACAACAGTTCTATCATCATCAGCCGCAAAAATGAAGGATTGCTGAATACCATTGCGCCATTTACCTACCAGACCACTTTTCATGCCCTGATGGTATTGCTGATAGCCGGAGCAGCCGGTTTGTTTAAACCCGGCAAAAAGATGCGGCTGGATCTGAGTACGCGGCTTCAGTTTACCTTCATCGCGCTTGTACTCTTTGCTTCCACGCTCATCGGATTTACGGTTCTTAACAACATCCGCAATCTGAATTCACTAAAAAACAGGGATATGCTCAGCGAGAAAGCCCATTCGGTACTGATCGAACTCGAGCATAAACTGGCCACCAGAAGCCAGCTCGATCCCACGGAACAGGCTTATTTTGAAGAGCTGCTGGTGAAATTTTCCCAGGTTTTTTTCTCCGATATAAATCTGTACAATGTACAGGGCAATCTGCTTGCATCCTCGCGACAGCAGATCTTTGACGAAGGACTGAAATCGCTTCAGATGAACGCGGAGGCATTCCGGCAGCTGTCGGTAAACAAGCGCACCCTTTACATCATGAACGAGCATATCGGCAGCTACAATTACCTTTCGGCCTACATCCCGTTCCGGAACCATCAGAACAAACTCATTGCCTACATCAATCTGCCCTATTTTGCCCGTCAGCAGGAGCTGAAAGAGGAGATCTCCGCTTTTCTTGTCGCGTTCATAAATATTTATGTGATTCTGACTTTTCTGGCCATCGTAATCTCGCTTCTTGCCGGAAGTTATCTTACCAAGCCGCTTCAGCTGATACGGGAGCGCCTGACCAGTCTGAACCTGGGCAACCGGAACGAAAAGATCGAATACAACCGGCGCGATGAGCTGGGAGAGCTTATCAACGAATACAACCTGATGATTGAAAAGCTTTCGGAAAGTGCCGAAAAACTGGCCCGTTCGGAGCGTGAAAGTGCCTGGAGGGAGATGGCCCGGCAGGTGGCCCATGAGATAAAAAACCCTCTTACGCCCATGAAGCTCAGCATTCAGCATCTGAAAAAATCGTGGGAAGAGCAGGCTCCCGACTGGGACAAGCGGTTTGTGCGTACCAGCAATACCCTGATACAGCAGATCGATTCGTTATCGGCTATAGCTTCCGCGTTTTCCGATTTTGCCAAACTGCCGCAGGCCAACAACAAAAAAACGGAGCTTCTCGAAATTATCCGCAACACACTTGGTTTGTTTACCGAGCATCCGAATACCGACATTGTGCTTGAGCTTACGGAGGGACCCTGCTACGTTTTTGCCGATGAGAAGCAGCTTTCGCGAGTATTTATCAACCTCATCAACAATTCGCTGCAGGCCATTCCGCAGGACAGGAGGGGGATAATTGCAATAAAGGTGGAAACAAAGGGAAAATACCACAACATAAGCATTCGCGACAACGGAAGCGGGATAAGTGAGGAGCAAAAATCCAGAATATTTTCTCCTAACTTTACCACCAAATCGGGCGGCACCGGACTTGGACTTGCCATGGTGAAGAACATTATAAATTCCGCTGGCGGAGAGATTGGTTTTATTTCGGAAGACCGGAAAGGAACCACCTTCATCATAGACCTTCCGGCCGTTATGCCTTCGTAAACTGTAAACGGTAGATACCTTGAATCCGCTGAAGAAACTTGCCGGCCAAACCGCTATTTACGGACTGCCCACCATTGTCGGGCGATTGCTTAATTATTTGCTGGTACCGCTCTACACCCGGGCCTTTATTCCTGCCGAATACGGGGTGGTTACCGAGATGTATGCCTATGTGGCCTTTCTGTTCGTAATCCTCACGTATGGAATGGAAACGGCCTTCTTTCGTTTTGCCTCCCGGCAGGAAGGCAGCAGCCCCGTTTTCGGCACAGCCATGGTATCGCTTCTCACCACTTCGGCTGTTTTTGCCCTTGCGGGGATGTATTTTTCGGGAGGCATTGCTTCCCGGATGGGATATCCCGGCAATCCGGAATACATCCGCTGGTTTGTACTTATACTTGCCGCCGATGCCGTAAGTTCCATTCCCTATGCCAACCTGCGCCTTCAGAGCCGGCCCCTGCGGTTTGCCTTTATCAAAATCGCCAATATAGCCACCAACATTGGCTTTAACCTGTTTTTCATCGTTCTGTGTCCCTACCTGTTGTCGAAGTACGGAAATACCCCGGCGGGAACTCTTATTTCCGGCATTTACAATCCGGAAACCGGTGTTGGATACATCTTCATCTCCAATCTTATTGCCAGCCTGGTGACCCTCGCTCTGCTGCTGCCCGATATTCTGAAGGGCGAATACAGGATAAATCTGAAAGAACTGAGGAGTATGCTTATTTACGCATGGCCTCTGCTTATTTTCGGTCTTGCCGGAATTGTAAATGAAACCTTCGACCGTATCGTTCTGAAGCATCTGTTGCCTCCTGGAGCCGATTCCATGGCCCAGCTGGGAATCTACGGTGCCTGTTACAAGATTTCTATCCTGATGACGCTCTTCATTCAAACGTACCGGTATGCTGCCGAGCCCTTTTTCTTCGACCAGTCGAAAGAGAAAAATGCAAAGGAGACCTATGCCCGCATGATGCACTTTTTTATCCTGGTCTGCCTTTTCATCTTCCTCGGGATAATGCTTTTCCTGGATGTGGTGATGCTGTTCGTAGGGCCCGAATACCGTTCGGGAGCACCGGTTGTTCCGGTTCTGCTGCTGGCAAATCTCTTTCTTGGGATTTTTTACAACCTCAGCGTATGGTTTAAGCTTACCGACAAAACCGCTCACGGTGCAGCCATTTCGCTGACCGGAGCCGCGATAACCCTTATCCTCAACTTTATCCTTATCCCGGTAATGGGTTATATGGGAGCGGCCTGGGCTACTTTTGCCTGCTATGCGGCCATGATGATTCTGTCTTATTTCATGGGGCAGAAGTACTATCCGGTTAACTATAACCTTAAGGGGGCGCTGGCATATGCCGCACTGGCAGGCTTATTGCTGCTTGCCGCCCTGTTAATTTCTCCTGCCAGTCCATGGGTCAGGTATTCCCTTAATCTTATGCTGCTACTGGTATTTCCGCTGGTGGCATGGTTTTGGGAAAAGAGAAGACCGGCAGATACCTGAGAGATTGGTTGACGTCCTTAACCGCTAAATGTTTAATTTTGTGGGCTTCAAACAGCCGTTTTGCTGATATTTACCAACAAGCGTTTTATGCAGATCCGAATCGTAAACAAATCGCCCCATACCTTACCGGCATATGAAACCATACATTCCGCAGGAATGGATCTCCGTGCGAATCCTGAAGCCCCGGTAGTAATCGCCTCTCTGGAGAGGGCTTTAATACCTACGGGACTTTTTATCGAGCTTCCCGAAGGCTATGAAGCCCAGATTCGTCCCCGCAGCGGTTTGGCCGCCCGTTCCGGCATCACCATCCTGAACGCTCCCGGAACCATTGATGCAGATTACAGGGGTGAGATAAAGGTAATTCTGGTAAACCTTTCGAAAGAAACATTTACCGTAAATCCCGGTGAGCGCATTGCACAGATGATCATCAGCAGGCACGAAAAAGCCGAATGGGTTGAGGTGGAGAGTCTGAACGAGACCGCACGGGGTACCGGAGGATTCGGCCACACCGGAACACACTGACCCGGAGGCATAAAGCTTATAACCGGTTCAAAATCTTATTAACACGAAAACCGTAATGCCGTTTAAGAAAATAATTCCCCTGCTTTCGCTGGCACTGCTGCCCTGGTTCGGTACAGCACAAGATCTCCCGGAAGGGGGAGAAGATACCTTTACCAAAGAGGATGTGCGCCGGTACCGCGAGGAGCTGAAAAACAGAAATCTGTTTTTTGAGGCAAACAAGGCAAAAATTACCGGCAGCAACGAGCAGGCTCTGAATTTATTTGAAGAGACTGTAAAGGCCGATCCCCAGAACGATGCTGCCTGGTATGAGCTCGCACAGCTTTACTTTATGAAGAAAGACGGGCCTGCCGCTCTTGAAAGCGCCAGAAAAGCCTACGATCTTCAGCCATCCAACACCTGGTATGCCATTACCCTTGCCAGTCTCTATTCCAATTTCGGCCAGCCCGCAGAAGCTCAGAAAATCTACAAAACACTGGTACAGCAGCACCCCGGCAACAACGAATACGCTCTGGAGCTGGCCAACACCTGGCTGCAGATGGATAAGCCGGCAGAAGCCGTTAAAATATACGACCAGCTGGAACAACGCCTGGGCGTCAGCGAAGAATTGTCGATGCGTAAGCACAGGATATACCTTGCTACCGGAAAGCCCAAAAAGGCGCTGGAAGAGCTGGAGCGTCTGGCCCGCGAAAATGCATGGGACAGCCGTATTTTGTCGATGCTGGCAGAATTTTATCTGGTACAGGGAAAGACAAACGAGGCCCTGCTTACGTACAACAAAATCAGGGAGATTGATCCCGAAAATCCCTACATCAACATTTCGCTGGCCGATTTTCACCGCCAGCAGGGTAATATAGAAAAGGCCACAGAGTACCTGAAAACCGGTTTTGCAAATCCCTATCTCGACTCCGACACCAAGATTCAGGTAATGCTTTCGTATTATTCACAGGTAAAAGATTATCCAGGGATAGAAGACGACGTTACCGAGCTTACGCGGATAATGTCGGAGGTACATCCCAACGAGCCCCGGGCGCTGATGCTGAGGGGTGAAATTCTGATGGGACAGGAGGAATACAAAGAAGCGGCAGTACTTTTCAGAAAGGTAAGCGAGCTGGATCCGGGGAAATACCAGATTTGGGAAAACCTGCTCAGGATAGAAGCGCTGCTCGACAATTACGATTCACTGGCAGTGGAAAGCGAACGGGCAATTGCGCTCTTTCCCATGCAACCCATGCCCTACTATTTCAACGGGTTCGCCAGCTATATGCTGAAGCGGTATCCCGAAGCCATTGCTTCCCTGCGCAAAGGAGTGAAGCTGATTGCTTCCGAACCGCGGTTGTCCGCCGATTTTTACGGTATGATAGGCGATGCAAACCACGCCGCCGGTAACGACGCAGAAGCATTTGAAGCCTACGAATCGGCACTGAAAATAGTTCCCGACTATGCACTGGTGCTCAACAACTACGCCTACTATCTTTCGTTAAAGGGAGAAAACCTGGCCAAAGCTTCCGAAATGGCCGGAAAAGCAATAGCCATTGAGCCGGCCAATGCCTCTTACCTCGACACCTATGCATGGGTACTTTACAAGCAGGGCGACTATTCCGGTGCTCTTGAGTACATCGAAAAAGCCATGCAGGTGAATACAGAAGACAGTGCTACCCTTCTGGAGCATTACGGCGATATATTGTACCGGCTCAACCGAACCGAAGAGGCACGCACAGCCTGGCAAAAAGCCGCCGAAGCCGGAGAAGGGTCAGAACTGCTCGGGAAAAAAATAAAAGACGGGAAACTTTATGAGTAAGCGTTCGCATTGCATTTTTCTTTCCCTCAGGGGAATAATGGCGGGCCTGGTACTAATGCTCCTGATTTCCTCGTGTTCGTCCACGCGCCGACTGATAAAAGAACCCCTGCGTGAGGAAGGGGCCGCATTCCTGTTTGAGAACCTGAAGCAAAACGAATTAAAATACGATTACCTGTCGGCCAGGTTTTCAGCCGAATTCAGCCAGGACAGAAACAGAAACTCTTTCAGTGGTAATATCCGGATTAAAAAAGACAGCATAATCTGGATTTCCATTGTGCCGGCACTCGGTATTGAAATGATCAGGGTAATGATTACGAACGATTCGGTGTGGTTTATCAACCGCATCGAAAATACATACATGATCGGCGACTTCAGCTATATCAACTCTCTGATCAACAGCAGCCTGGATTTCGATATGCTTCAGGCTTTCCTTACGGGAAATGATTTTTCGTTTTACGAGAATTCGGAATTCAGGGCATCGGTGGATCATCAGGAATACAAGCTGATGACCACCAACCGGCGAAAACTGAAGAAGGAGAGCCGCAACAACCAGGAAACGGCAATCCCGGTTCATGATATATGGCTGGATCCGGAAAGTTTCAAAATAAGCAGGGTGATGATAAGGGAGCTAAATCAGGGTGGACGCAGACTGGAGGGGAGATACAGGTATACAAAACTGGAGAACCAGATGGTACCTTCGCGGCTGCAGTTTGAACTGGAAGCCAATGGACATAAAAACACCATACAGGTTGATTTCACCAGGATCAGCATTAACGAAAAACTTCAGTTTCCGTTCAGGATTCCAGAAAAATACACCCCTCTGGGTAAACTTTAATACCACTGCACGATGAAGAAGCCGGAAACGAGACCATACCAGAAGCCGGGGTTTATAAAAAGCCTTGTGGCTCTGATGTTTATTCTGACTGCTGTGATGCCTTCTGCTGCACAGGATAAAAAAACGCAGCTGCAGCAACAGAAAGCAAAAATTGAACAGGACATCAGCTATACCAATAAGCTTCTGGAAGAAACCAAAAAGACAAAACAGGCTTCTGTTAATCAGATTGTATTGTTAAACAAGCAAATAGAAAAGCGGCAGGAGCTTATATCTGCCATAAACAGCGAAATCAGGGATCTTGACCGTGAAATCAATCAGACCAGCGACACCATCAGGCTCCTTCAACAAACCGTGGAACGGTTGAAAAAGGAGTATGCTTCGCTTATTTACTACGCGAACAAGAACCGGAATTCCTATTCACGGCTGATGTTTCTCTTTTCGTCGAAGGATTTCAACCAGGCCTATCAGCGGCTGAAGTACTTCCAGCAATATTCCGTTTACCGTCAGAATCAGGTGAGGGTTATCCGGGAAACCGAGGAAGAGCTCAACCAGAAGCTTGTGCTTTTAGAGCAGCAGAAAAAAGAGAAGGTATTGCTGAAGCAGGCGGAGGTTAGCGAGCAGCAAAAGCTGAGCAAAGAGAAAAGTCAGCAGGATCAGGCGGTAAGGAATCTTTCAAAAAAGGAAAAAGAGCTTCTGAAAAAACTAAGGGAAAGCGAGAAGGCAGCCAGGAGGCTGCAGAAAGCCATTGAAGACCTTATTGCCGAAGAGATCCGGAAAGCAAATGAAGCGGCAAAGAAAGCAGGTACCAAACCATCACCGGAGAACAAGTTTGCCCTTACCCCGGCTGAGATGGAGCTTTCCACGAATTTTGCCGGAAACAAAGGGCGTTTGCCCTGGCCAACCGAAAGGGGAATAATTTCGGGTACCTTTGGTGAACATCCGCATCCGGTTCTGAAAGGCATTAAAACAAAGAATAACGGTGTTGACATCGCAACCGAGAAGGGCAGCAAGGCCAGAGCCGTGTTCGAAGGAGTTGTAAGCTCAACCATGACGCTGCCTACCTTCAACAACGTGGTAATTGTAAAGCACGGCGAATACCTTACCGTATACTCAAACCTTGACCAGCTTTACGTTAAAAAGGGCGATAAAGTAAAAACCAAACAGGTTATCGGCGATATAAGCACGGATGATTCCGGAAAAACGAAGCTTCATTTTGAACTCTGGCACGGCAAAAACCTTCAAAACCCTGAGGCCTGGATTCTGAAATCAAGGTAAACGGCTTGGTGTAAACCAAATACCGCAGGCGTTTCATGGATTAGCCGCAACATGCATCCGGAAGTATTATCAAGCGTTGAAATGCAGCGAAAGAGGCAATAAAAATAATCGGGTGTCAATTCTGCGCTTTATTGATTAAATTTGCAATAGGCATCAAAAATACTTCGTATGATAACACAAACATTACTGGGTGTGCTGGGAACATGGCAGATATTGGTGATTCTGCTGGTTGTACTTTTACTTTTCGGCGGTAAAAAGATTCCCGAACTTATGCGTGGACTGGGAAAAGGCATAAAAGAATTCAAAGACGGAATGTCGGGAGAGGATGAAAAGAATGGCGGCGGAAGCAGCGATAAAAGCCGGGATCCGGATCAGAAATAAGCCGTAAAAAGTATTACATTTGAATGGAAAGGCCTGTAAATCGTTGATTTACAGGCCTTGTTTGTGGAGCGTAGGGGAGTCGAACCCCTGACCTTTAGACTGCCAGTCTAACGCTCTAGCCAACTGAGCTAACGCCCCTCCGGGCAACGGATTTCTCCGAAACGGGATGCAAATTTAGAATAATTTCCTGAATCCCGCATTTTTTTTGACACTTTTCTTTAATTATCAATCAGCAGGTCACGTGTGCAGTGTTGCGCACTATATTTTGCTGACATCAACGCACGAAGACACCAAAAGGCATAAAAGGAGCTGTTACGGAGCCTCCCGGATATAAAATAAAAGTCCTTAAAAGAATAAAACGGAAGCCGGGCCAGAGAAATCTGAAAAAACATGATGAATTTTTCTTCCTCTGTTTGCGGTTTGGTTTGAAAAAATGTAGGTTTGCACTGTCAATTTATAATCCAGATGGAGACTAAGCGACTGTTTGCCGCAATCAGGATTGTACCTGGCGAGAACTTTGCCGATATGTACCACAACCTCAGGCAGGTTTTGGGATTTCATATCATCAGGTGGGTTGAACCGGAAAACGTGCACATTACCCTCCGATTCTTCGGGGATACGCCCGTTGATGAAATTCCGGCCATCGGTGAAGCACTACGCAAAGCCTCGGAGGGAATTTCACCGTTTAATCTTTTGCTGGCACGAACAGGAATTTTCGGCAGCTACTACAATCCAAGGGTTATATGGTTTGGGATCAACGAACATCCCGCTCTTGTCAAACTGATCACAAATGTAAATCTTGAACTGGAACAGGCCGGCTACATCAGCGACCGGCAGAATTTTGTCCCGCACATCACGGTTGGACGTGTAAAGGAAATACGGGATAAAAACCATTTTCAGGAAATCATTGCACGCTTCCGCGACCTTAAATTCCAGGAACAATCCGTGAACGGATTCAGTCTGTACGAAAGCATTTTGAAAAAAGAAGGGCCTGAATACAAGGTAATCGAAGAGTTTCCGCTTCTTTAATTTTATTCTTCGTCTTTCGTTTGTACTGTTTCTGCTGAATTCTTTATTCTGCTTTTCCTGGTGATGTTAACTTCCAGGATGTAATCAAGTATGAGGGCGATACCGCCGAAGAGGGATACCAGGGAAAGATACGCGGCATCGTTCTCCATTACACCGGTTTTAACCAGAATATTGGCCAGCAGCAGTCCTAAGCCTACACCGGTAAATAAAAGTCCGTACTTTAAGGAAGAAAAGCCGGTTTTATCCGATTCGAACGACCTGGGATCAAGTCCGCGGTCGAGCAGTGCCATCCGCTCTTTACGGCGGATCATCAGATATACAATACCGTAAATGGTTGCAAAAACCGTAGCGGGAATCAGAAAATCGTTCATGGCGATAATTTTTTAAAAGCTGTAATCAATGAATTGTTTGTCCGTTTGACGCAATGTTTCCATACCGGTTACACCCCGGGTCAAACAAGCCTGAATGTATGTTCATTCCACTGCTGTAAACAAAATGTAACCGAATGAAAGGAAAAACGTCTAAAGGTTAATCCATGAGGCCAACCGACGATACAACCATAATTCAGCGTATCCTTGAAGGCAATACCGCCCTGTATTCGGTATTGATCGACAGGTATAAGGATATGGTGTTTCCAATCATACTGCGGGTGGTGAGAAACAGGGAAGAAGCAGAAGAAGCAGCTCAGGACACCTTTCTGAAGGCATATCATGCCCTCCGCAGCTTCAAACACGAAGCCCGGTTCAGTACCTGGCTCTTCCGGATTGCTTATAATACGGCCATCTCAAGAGCGAGAAAAAAAAGTGTGGTAACCCAGGCACTGGATGATCGTATGGTAGAGAATTTCAGTACCGACGACATCCGCGAAAGCGCCGGAAAAATGGACGAACAGCAGCAGATCGAACTGATGAACGCCGTAATCCGGACCTTGCCAGAAGACGAACAGCTGATGATATCCCTGTTTTACCAGCAGCAGCAAAAAGTGGAAGAAATCGGTCACATCATGGATCTGAGCGAATCGAACGTTAAGGTGAAGCTGCACAGGATCCGTAAAAAGATCTATGCAGCCATGGCAGCACGAATGCAGCTTCAGCCGGGTTGATCCTCGGGAATATAATAAGTAAATTTGTGACGTATGACAAACGATAAATTTCAGGAGACGGACGATAAATTTCTTGCGGATCTGATGCGCAGGATGCCGCAGGAAAAGCTGCCCTCCAGCTTTACCAGCGGTGTTATGATGCAACTGCAGGCCGGTGCCGAACCCCTTGCCGACAGCAGTGAATACCGCAGGCAGATGATCTGGGCATACCTCAGCCTGCTGCTTGCCGCAGGCATTGTTATCTTTATGCTGGTCGCCGGATGGCCCTTTATAAAAATCAACATCTTTTCGGATACCTATCAGCTTCGTAACCTTCTCAGCGCCTCACTCGGCATACTCGAAGGTTTCAATACGTTTATCCAATACCTGCGCGAATCGTCAACCATCATCATTATTTGCATAACGATAGGTTTTCTGCTTCTGGCCGAACGGCTCCTTCGCAGCCGGATGCTGCAAAACCGCTCATTCACTATATGATGTACCCGTATGATCCCGGAAGAACTGAAGCTCAGCATTGGCAACTGGCTCGTAAACGAACGTAACGACCCCGGCGCAATAACAGATGTTTTGCCGCTCGGTGGCGGATGCATAAACCAGACCTACCGGATAAACAGCGCTGCCGGTACCTTTTTCGTAAAATTTAATTATTCCAAACGATATCCCGGGATGTTCGAAGCAGAAGCAAAGGGTCTTGAGCTGCTTCGCAATTCCGGAAGCATTACCGTACCGGAAGTGCAGACAATACTTGAAACGGAAACCTATTCGTGTCTCATACTTACTTTTATAGCAGGAGCTATACCCGTTTCCGGATACTGGGAACGGGCAGGTGCGGAACTTGCCATGCTGCACCGAACGGGCAGCGGCCTCTGGGGATTGGATCACGACAATTACATCGGTTCGCTTCCGCAGATAAATCATCCAAAATCAAACGGTATTGATTTCCTTACGGAATGCAGGCTGTTTCCACTGGCTAAAATGGCTGAAAAACAAAATCTTCTGTCCGGAACCGATCTTAAAACACTGGAATCGCTTTGCGGCAAATTATCCGAAATACTGCCGGATGAGGCGCCAGCCCTGCTGCACGGCGATCTGTGGAACGGTAATATAATGACCGGCGATACGGGAAAAATTTGTTATATAGACCCTGCCGTTTACTATGGCCACAGAGAAACCGACCTGGCTATGAGTCTGCTGTTCGGAGGTTTTCCGGAGAAATTTTACCATGCGTACAACGAAACCTTCCCGTTACAGCCCGACTGGAAAAAAAGAACATCGCTGTTTCAGCTGTATCCGATTTTAGTGCATCTGATTTTATTCGGAAAATCGTACCTGAGTCCGGTACGAAGCGCAATGCAGGAATACCTTTAAACAATCCGTTTCAGGAAATATTTCCATCCCGGCGTTCTTCCCACAATTGTCTGAAGTTTTTCTCACTTACTTCCGGCAGACTCCGGCGGGAGCCCCAGGCTTTGGCAAAAACCTTATTCAGGATAAAATTCTTTAAACGGGCTGTCCCTGTATCCATCCATTTGCGGTTCAGCATAATACGCTTCCACGTAAACATGGTCACGGAATCGAATGCCGTATGATATCCCATCTTTACGCTGTCGTTGCGGTTGTACAACAGCAGCTCATGCAGATTGATTTTTACCGGACACACTTCGGTACAGGCACCGCACAGAGTAGAGGCGTCGCTCAGGTGTTTGTATTCACCGGGTCCTTTCATCCAGGGGGTAATAACCGAACCAATGGGACCGCTGTAGGTTGTTCCGTAAGCATGTCCTCCAATGGTTTTATAAACCGGACAGGCATTAAGGCAGGCACCGCAGCGTATGCATGCCAGAGCTCTGCGCTGGTGTTTCTGAGCAAGAACCTGGGTACGGCTGTTATCCAGCAAAATAACGTACATTTCGGAAGGACCGTCGGTTTCGCCTTCCTGCCGGGGACCGCTGATGATGCTGTTGTAGGCGGTCAGCTTTTGTCCCGTTCCGTGCGTTGCAAGCAGTGGCCAGAAAAGATCAAGGTTACGGATTGAAGGTATTACTTTTTCAATACCGGCAATAACAATATGAATATCCGGAAAGGCAGTAGTCATTAATCCGTTGCCTTCATTTTCAGTTAGGCATACCGAACCCGTATCCGCTATCAGAAAATTGGCGCCGGTAATTCCGACTTTTGCATTGAAGAATTTATCCCTCAGCTGATTACGAACAAAAGCCATAATTTGAGAAGGGGAGCTGCCGGAAGGAAGTTTAAATTTCTGATGAAAGAGGTCCGCCACATCCTCCTTCGATTTGTGCATTGCCGGGGTTACGATGTGGTAAGGCTTTTCGCCCGCCGTTTGCACTATGTATTCTCCCAGATCGGTTTCAACGGATTCAACGCCAATTCCTGCGAGGTGTTCGTTCAGTCCGATTTCTTCGCTTACCATGCTTTTGGTTTTCACCACATAGCCGGCCTCTTTCTTACGGATGATTGCTTCTATTTCCTTTAAAGCATCGGAAGCATCCTGTGCCCAGATTATCTTACCGCCGTTTTTCTCGAAATTAACTTCAAATTCAACCAGAAACTTCTCGAGGTCGCCAATAACCTTATTTTTGAGAAAAGCTGCCCTGCGTTTGGCAAGTTCCAGATTGGCATACTGCAGTTTACCGGCTTTAACGGCAGCATCGTACCGGCCGATGTTATATCCGAGTCTGGCTCTATGCCCGGTATCGGCCGAAACAGCAACCGAATCGTTTTTGAATTTATTGTAAACCTCTGTCATTACGGCACGATATGAATCTGTTAAACGGAAATCTTATCTACGCGTTTCTGATGTCTTCCGCCTTCAAAGGCAGTATTCAAAAACAGCTTTGCAGCCTTGATGGCATCGTCGAAATTGATATAACGTCCCGGAAGACAAAGTACATTGGCATCGTTATGACGGCGGGTAAGTTCGGCCTGTTCGCTGTTCCAGCACAAACCTCCGCGTACACCGCGGTATTTGTTAACAACCATACAAACTCCGTTACCGCTTCCGCAGATAACAATGCCCCGTTCAAATTCTCCCTTGTCAACGGCTTTTCCCAGCAGGTGTGCAAAATCAGGATAATCCACACTTTCAGATGAATACGTTCCGAAATCGCGAAACAAATACCCATCCTGCTCCATAATTTTCTTCAGAAAAGCCTTTAACTCATAGCCCGCATGATCGCTTGCCAGTGCCACAATTTTCGATTTATCCCACATTGTTAATAAATTTAAACACAAAATTAATCATTAATCCAAGGATCGAACCGATCCGATTAACTCTTAGGAACTTAAAAATCTTCCCCGGTTCATAAAAGCCGGTATTGGTTTGCTTATCAGAATTTTACATTTTATTAACAAAAGATTGTTAATTCGGCCTTACTTTTGTTAGCTACTTTTGATAAAACCGGTAAAACCGGCCGGAATTTGTTAAAAGTACGGAATGAGCGACAGAAACCGGTTTTTTATCCATAACAATTAACAAAACATTAACAGGCCTGAGGCCATTTAAAATACTTTTTAGCCTGTTGACGGAGTTTTATCAACCGATTGTTGAAACCTGTGAAAAATCCTGTCTTTCAATCCGAAGCATTTTTTCTGCCTGTTAATAACCGGTTGACAGACCGCTAAGATCGGGAAATGCAAGAAAAATAAACGGAAAAGTATCAACAGAGTTAACAGGCTATATAACAATAATAATCTTTAAATAATCTTTAATTATTAAAAACTGAAAAATGGTTGCTGACGTTGAGAAAGGGAAAACTGTTCCGGCAGGGGGCGATCTTGCCGCGAAGATAAATCATCTGAAAAAGGAAAAAAATGCAATAATACTTGCGCATTATTATCAGGTACCGGAAATTCAGGACATCGCAGATTTTGTGGGCGACAGTCTGCAGCTTTCGCAGAAGGCAGCGGAAACCGGTGCCGGTGTTATTGTTTTTGCCGGTGTTCATTTCATGGCTGAAACGGCAAAAATACTGAGTCCGGACAAGAAAGTGCTGCTTCCCGACCTGGAGGCAGGCTGTTCACTGGCCGACAGTTGTCCTCCGGTCGATTTTAAGCGCTTTATTGATGCCCATCCGGGGTACAGGGTGGTTTCGTACATAAATTGTTCTGCGGCCGTTAAAACGCTTTCCGATGTCATCTGTACTTCGAGCAATGCCAAAACAATCGTGGAATCGTTTCCCAGGGATGAAAAGCTGATTTTTGCTCCCGATAAAAACCTGGGTTCTTACATTAACGGGCAAACCGGCCGTAATATGGTGCTGTGGGACGGAAGCTGCCACGTGCACAATCAGCTGAGCGATGAAAGGGTAATACAGCTGAAAGCGGAAAATCCGGATGCAAAACTGATAGCACATCCCGAATGCCGGGGTCCGGTTCTGGCACTGGCCGATTTCATAGGGTCAACGGCAGCCCTGCTCGAATACACAAAAAAAGACACGCATCAGCGGTACATTGTGGCAACCGAGGGGGGCATCGTTCATCAGATGCAGAAAGCATCGCCGGGAAAAGAATTCATTGTGGTGCCTTCGGATGAAACCTGCTCGTGCAACGATTGTCCGTTCATGAAGATGAATACCCTTGAAAAATTGTACCTGTGCCTGAAAAATGAAACGCCTGAAATACTGCTTGACAGGGATGTAATTGAACGTGCCAGGCTTCCGATCGTCCGAATGCTGGAAATATCAAAAGCCGCTAATCTGATCCGATAGGGAAAAATCCCGCTGATTTGCGTAATTTTACAAAATGCGAAAAAACCTGCCGTTTTTGGTTTTTGTATTGACTGCCTTTCTGGTGAAAGCGCAGGATAACACCTTTATTCCCAATGGATTCAATCAGTTCTTTCACCCGAACGGCAAGATAGCGAGCGAAGGAAACATGCGCGACGGCAAGCCCGATGGTTACTGGAAGACGTACTGGGAAAACGGAATTCTGAAATCGGAAGGAAACCGGAAGAATTTCGAGCTCGACAGCATCTGGAGTTTTTACGATGAAAGCGGCAGCATTACGCTGCAGATAAGTTACAGGGATGGGAAAAAAGAGGGAATCCGGCGTACAATCCGGGAAAATGAACTGATTGAAGAGAACTTTGCGAACGACGTAAAACATGGTCCTACGGTGTATTATTATCCGGATGGAAGTGTGATGCGAAGGATAAATTTCGAAAACGGTCTGGAAAACGGTTTTGCCCGTGAGTACGACCGGGAAGGAACGGTAATTACGCTGATTGAATACCGCCGTGGATTTGTGGTTGACCGGGAAAACATCAACCGAAAGGACCGCAATGGATTAAAACAGGGAAAGTGGAAATTTTTCTATCCGGGCGGCAATGTAAAAACCGAGGGCAATTACCGCGACGACAAGCGCAACGGATATTTCAAGGAGTACGATGAAAAGGGAATGCTGACGGATGTTTCCAAATACGTGAACGATATCCGTCAGGAAGAGGCTCCCGAGCTGGTCAGGCTGGATGTGAGAACGGATTATTATCCGGACGGAAAGGTAAAAACCAGAGCCAGTTACAAGGGCGAAATCCCGGAAGGAATAAGAAGAGAATACGATGAAAGCGGACAGGTTACCGCGGCATTTACCTTTACCGCCGGGGCGATTACAGCCGAAGGAATCATCGACGATGAAGGCGTGAAAGACGGTCCGTGGAAAGAGTTTTATACCGACGGCACACTAAAGTCGGAAGGGGTATACCGGAACGGAAAGCGCATCGGGAAATGGCGTTTTTATCATCTGAACGGGGAACTGGAACAGGAAGGAAACTACAACAGCCAGGGAAATTCAGAGGGACCGTGGAAGTGGTATTACGACGACGGTTTGATTTTGCGTGAGGAGAATTTTGTAAACGGGAAACAGGAAGGCATTTTTACCGAATTCGATGAAATGGGGAATGTGATTATTCAGGGTGAGTATTTCGACGGTCTGGAGGAAGGATTCTGGAAATATCAGCACGGCGATCACCGCGAAGAAGGGACTTATCGTGCCGGAATGCGCAACGGGGAATGGAAATATTTCTACGACGATGGTCAGTTAAGTTTTCAGGGGTCGTACATCGACGACAATCCCAACGGCCGGCACATCTGGTACTGGCCCAACGGCCGGAAAAAGGATGAGGGCGAATACCTCATGGGCATGAAAAACGGCGACTGGATACAGTACAATGCCGATGGAACCGTTTTTATGGTAATAAGCTACCTTAACGGAATCGAAAAGAAATACAACGGGGTAAGGATAAAGCCGGAACCTGTGGAGTAGTTTCGGATGCATTGGCATTCTGATGGAAGTCCGGATTTTACGTGGGAAACGTTTTTAATTTTTAATTTCTTGTATTTTCATATTTATTTTGTTATCAGGTTATTATATTATCATTTTGATTATTTGTTGTATAATTCAATGGATTTTTTATTCCACATTTATATATTCTGATGCTATTTCTCATTGTTTTTATGTGAACCGGAAATTCTTATCTTTACACGGGAATACATTCGTATTAGAGTAAAATTGATTAAAAATCAAGATATTATGAAAAGAATGTTGTTATCTGTTTTCGTATCGTTTTTTCTTATGGTACCATTTTTTGTTTTTTCCCAGACGGGAGAGATACTGCTGACGGCGCCCGGTCTGAAATCGGGGAAACCGCTGATGCAGGCGCTGAGTGAGCGGAGTTCGAACCGTGAATACAGCGAAAGGGAACTTTCGGAAGAGCATTTATCCGGACTTCTTTGGGCGGCTTGCGGCATCAACCGCCCGGAAAGCGGGAAACGTACCGCTCCTTCTGCCCGCAACTGGCAGGATGTGCAGGTGTATGTGTTTATGAAACAAGGCATTTATCTGTACGATGAAGCCGGGCACAAGCTGGTACCGGTTGTAACGGGCGATCACCGCAAAGCCAGCGGGATGCAGGATTTTGTGGAAAAAGCGCCGGTCAATCTGGTGTATGTTTCCGACTACGACCGCATGAAGGAAGCACAGGACAAATCGCTGTATTCGGGAATGAGTACGGGATATATCTCTCAGAACGTCTACCTCTACTGTGCCTCGGAAGGGCTCAACACAGTAATGCGTGCCTCGGTGGATCGTGAAGTCCTGCACAAACTGATGAATCTGAAGCCTTCCCAGCATGTGGTAGGGGCACAGTCGTTGGGGTACAGACCGTAAAAAAGTTCATATTTTTATGAAATTGCTGCCGGTGAAGACGTGTCTGATCTTAGTATTTTCCATTTTAACGTGGATGTCATCCGCTCAGAATATGATCTTCAGGGCGGGCCGTACCTTCAGTTATGCCATCGAATACAGCAGTGGGGATATTTTTGTGAAGGATACCATCGGGATGGAAATCACCGGCAAGGGGTGGAAAGCTGCCCCGGAGACCTCGCGGGAGATGATAATACATTACAGCTTTGCACACCTGGATACAGGCATTTTCAGGAGAATGCCGGATATCGGCTGGGTAAATACCGATACCACGGGTGCGGTGGAGAATGATAAGACGTGCTGGATCCATCCGCCCAGGCACAATCAGTACCGGATTTTGGAGCTGGCGCCCTTCCCGCGGATTGATTTTCCGCTGGAAGAAGGCCGGCAGTATAAAAAGATACTGTTTATTTCCGACGGCTGGGGCGACCTGTCAAATACAAAGGTTTACTGGAATTATACCATACACACCTGTGTGGAAGGTGTCTGGCAGATTTCGGCCACCGCTGAACCCACGGCGACTCCGGGTGCTGTCAACGTCATTGATTTTACTTTTTCCGGAACACAGGGCTTTCTGACCCTGGATTACGAATTTCACGATGGAACAAGGATCATCATGAAACAATTCTGACATTGTTACTTTATGCGGTACGGATCGTCCGGATTTTTTGGGTTTGTGCACGGGGATATTCCACAGGTGCAAATAAAGCACGATATTTCAGGTGCTTACAGGGCCTGCAAGGTCGGAATTGAGGAAACTATGATTGATCAACGGGACCCGAATATACGATTCACCGTTGTTTCGAGCTCCAGCGCCAGTTTCAGGAGGGGATTTCCGTGTTTGTTGCCCTGCTTTACAAGTACTCCGGCCAGGGAAGAGTAATACCATTTTTGTTCGTCTTTACCTGCTTTAAAACGCGACCACAGTTCTTCGCCCTTTTCTCGGTAATCGTGCAGAATGGCTCTTGCGTTGTCGAGTTTGTCGGCACAGGAAATCATGAGAATGGAGAGGTCGGTTTCCTGTTCCAGGCGCTTGAGGGTACTTTGCTTGCGCACGTTCCAGTGGGGTTCGGGCAGGTGTTTGTCTGTAATTTTATCTTGTTCCGAAGCGCCGGCCACCAGCGTAGCCACCCTTTTTCCGAAGCGTTGTTCCACCATTTCAAGGGTAACGGAAGTATCTTCCACCGTATCGTGCAGGATTCCGGCGGTAATTGTTTCTTCGTCGCATCCGGACTCGCACAGAGTTTTCATCACATTTACGGGGTGGGAGATATAGGGGATGCAGGTTCCCTTGCGGTACTGTCCGGCATGGGCATCGGCAGCGAAATTAATTGCATGGAAGATCATAATGCAAAGATGGTGTTTTTTAGCTTAATCTGGTTTGTGGGGTATTATGGATTTTTGGGATGATTGTGATATGTGCTGAGGTATTAAACTTACCGTTGCTTAGGGTGGCGATGAATGGACCGGAATGGTCCATTGATAATTTACCGACTTTAATAGTGATTTTTACTGCATTATAGTTTCAATTCCAAAGATGGTGCGATTGATAGGCTGAACGCTGGCTGCAACCTCATCGACGGTGTATTGTTTCAATTCCAAAGATGGTGCGATTGATAGTGCTTGGGCTACAAAGAAACGGCACATTGCAGTTGAGTTTCAATTCCAAAGATGGTGCGATTGATAGTTGCCAAATGTCAGGATTCATCAGGCTAATGGAGTTGTTTCAATTCCAAAGATGGTGCGATTGATAGTATTTGGCAGAGCGAGATATTACTTGATGTTGTAACGTTTCAATTCCAAAGATGGTGCGATTGATAGAAGTCGACGATTTTCTGAGCAAAACAGGCGCAACGTGTTTCAATTCCAAAGATGGTGCGATTGATAGTTTTCCAAATTAAACTATGCTTGTGTTCTGATCTCCTGTTTCAATTCCAAAGATGGTGCGATTGATAGCCAGGTGAACGGAATGAAAGCCATCGACTTTGTTGTGGTTTCAATTCCAAAGATGGTGCGATTGATAGGGCCATGGTCTCTGAACTTGGCAACCGGGAGTTTAAGTTTCAATTCCAAAGATGGTGCGATTGATAGTATATCACCGACTATACAGAGCACGATAAAAAGGCGCGTTTCAATTCCAAAGATGGTGCGATTGATAGCTATACAAAAAGCGCACGGAAATCATTCCCGACTGGAGTTTCAATTCCAAAGATGGTGCGATTGATAGATTATTGATAATGTGCTTGTTACGAATTTCATATCTAGTTTCAATTCCAAAGATGGTGCGATTGATAGCGACTAATCAATGTGATAGAGGCAATCCGTGCATTATGGTTTCAATTCCAAAGATGGTGCGATTGATAGTGTTGTTAAGTTGGTTAATATCAGGTTGTTATTAGGTTTCAATTCCAAAGATGGTGCGATTGATAGGCGATAAAATCGAAGAACTCGCCGACCGCGTGGGAAGTTTCAATTCCAAAGATGGTGCGATTGATAGCAACGGCATTGCCCAGATATAAATTTTTGGGTACAGAGTTTCAATTCCAAAGATGGTGCGATTGATAGAATGCAAGAGCGGTGGGAGTTTGACAAGTATTTGGGGGTTTCAATTCCAAAGATGGTGCGATTGATAGTTACGCGAAGTCGTGGAAGGTTCCCTGGCAGATCATAGTTTCAATTCCAAAGATGGTGCGATTGATAGGATGCAAGAATTTATAATCTGCCGGAAGTAATATCCGCGTTTCAATTCCAAAGATGGTGCGATTGATAGTGATATTTATGAGAAAAAAGATAAGGATTTGCATAAAGTTTCAATTCCAAAGATGGTGCGATTGATAGGATGAATTAGTCGAAGTAACTTATCCATCAGGCGTTAGTTTCAATTCCAAAGATGGTGCGATTGATAGCTTGAGAAGGGCTGACTTGAGAGTGGCTGACTTGAGAGTTTCAATTCCAAAGATGGTGCGATTGATAGGTTGACTAACTTGTATTTATCAGGCAGCTCAATCGCAGTTTCAATTCCAAAGATGGTGCGATTGATAGAATGCCTGTTTGTTCTGAGTATAACTGTCGGGCGATGTTTCAATTCCAAAGATGGTGCGATTGATAGCCACACCGAGGCACAGGCTCATAAGATGATCGCATGTTTCAATTCCAAAGATGGTGCGATTGATAGTGCCGCTGGCTATTCAATTTTTCATGTGGTTATATGGTTTCAATTCCAAAGATGGTGCGATTGATAGAACGCAAGGCACATGATTTTGTGGCTGCAAACTTCGTTTCAATTCCAAAGATGGTGCGATTGATAGACAATAATACTACTTATTGTTGCGTGGGGCGTAGTTGGTTTCAATTCCAAAGATGGTGCGATTGATAGACAACATAGACAGTATTAACATCGATGTTAATGATCTTGTTTCAATTCCAAAGATGGTGCGATTGATAGTTTTATACACTATTTCTTTGTTCCAAACCGGATTATTGTTTCAATTCCAAAGATGGTGCGATTGATAGTTGGGAGTTCCCAGAATGTACGATCGCTCCCTGAATTGTTTCAATTCCAAAGATGGTGCGATTGATAGCAGAAGCAAAGGCGATTAGGTATCACCCATTTGGTTGTTTCAATTCCAAAGATGGTGCGATTGATAGTTACAAAGTATATAAATACGTATAAATCAAATAGTTGTTTCAATTCCAAAGATGGTGCGATTGATAGAAAGCAGTACACCAGAAACACCACAACAGCTTTTATGTTTCAATTCCAAAGATGGTGCGATTGATAGTTATTACGGCGAACAATACTACTTATGTATTGGGGTTTCAATTCCAAAGATGGTGCGATTGATAGTCCCGGCAAGGTACATATTCGTACAGGCAGACCTTGTTTCAATTCCAAAGATGGTGCGATTGATAGTACCAAGTCCTCAATGCTGTTAAACTGTGTGCAAGAAGTTTCAATTCCAAAGATGGTGCGATTGATAGATGTAAGACGCTTGCCGAATTACAACAGGTTTATAGTTTCAATTCCAAAGATGGTGCGATTGATAGTTAAACTTCTTGATGATATTAAACAATGTGCAGAAAAGTTTCAATTCCAAAGATGGTGCGATTGATAGCCGTTCCGATTCTATGAAAATATAACTGTAAATCAGTTCTTTATAAAATCTTTCCAGGCACTTTTTGTTGGTAAAAGTCGTCGGTCAACAATAAGTGGTTTTGTACCAGAGTTCGACTACTTTTACCCTATTTTGAAAATCAGAGGGTTGCGTTTCTTTCCATCGATAAAATTACTTAAAATTTGGATAACGAACAAACATAAACCCGTGACCGACGATTTTTATAGGATGTTATCCAAACTATTGCGCTCTTTTCCAACAATTTCCTTATATAACCAGTTGTTATCGCGCGACTTGAAAAAAATTAAACTGTCGCTCTCCGTGTCCATCAATGCACGCGCTTTTAACCTCAACTCTTCAAGTTTAACCTCACTGATTTCTCCCTCAAATACGCTGTTTTGTATCCAGTTCAGGTATTTACGGCACAATTTAAGCATTTTTCCAACCCGCTTTTCCCCGATATCGTAAACCAATATTACATACACGGTCGTTACTCCTTTCTACCACCAGGCTTTAAATGGTTTGTATTCCTCAATTCCAAGTATGTGTTTGCTCAGTTTGTAACACTCCAGCCTGATTAAATGCCGGTAACTCACACTCCTTTTCAATGCACGGTGCTGTATCGTTTCGTTCAGCCTCTCTTCAAAGGATGCAACAAAAGTCTTCTTTCCTTTTTCGTTTAATAGTATGCGATTTAGCTTCTGTTCAAAATCGCTTGACTGTATCTCCCTTTTATTCAACACTTTAAAAATGGTACGGTCAACCAGAAGCGGTTTGAATATTTCTGCCAGGTCCAATGCCAGACTGTAGCGCCTTTCTCCAGGCGAATGAAGATAACTGATGGTCGGATTGAGCTGTGTCTGATGTATTGCCCTTAAACACTGCGAATAACACATCATATTTCCAAACGATATTAATGCATTTACCTCGTTCTGAGGCGGCTGCTTCGTCCGCATGCCCATCTCAAAATGGCTGATTACCAGATTGAAAGCTTCATAATAATATTGTCTGATGTTACCCTCAATTCCCATCAGTTCGTCAATCCGGAGACATTTACCAATGGATGTGCTTAAATGTTCCATCGAATGGATGATTTCTTCCAGATCTTTGCCACGGTTATGGTAGTATTTCAGATTCTTAACCATGTTGTACGTTGCGCCGGTAACAAATTTTCGCGCTATTTCCATGCGTGCCGCCGGGTTCGAATAAACCTCAGCCTGCTTCAGAATCATTCTCCCGCTCAAAAGCCCTTCGCGCGGCATAAATGAACCGGTGTAGTTTTCGTAGTAATCGAAAAAATGTACGCTGATGCCATGCTTGCCCAGAAAATTGTACAGGCTGCTGTTGGCCTCAAGAGAACCAAATGTGTAAAATTCTTCTACGTTTTCAACGGGAAGATAGCGTGGCGGACCATCCAGCCCATCTTCGCCGACAGGTACAAATTTTAAGGTATTGTCTTTTCTTGACAAACGGCCGGGGTTGAAGAGGTAATAGGATTTCTTCATACAGGATTTACAGGATTTTTTTTGTTTGAGACAGGATTTACAGGATTTACAGGATTTATTTGTTTGAGACAGGATTTACAGGATTTACAGGGTTTTTTTTGTTTGAGACAGGATTTACAGGATTTACAGGATTTATTTGTTTGAGACAGGATTTACAGGATTTACAGGTTTTTTTTTGTTTGAGACAGGATTTACAGGATTTACAGGATTTATTTGTTTGAGACAGGATTTACAGGATTTACAGTTTTTTTTTGTTTGAGACAGGATTTACAGGATTTACAGGTTTTTATTTGTTTGAGACAGGATTTACAGGATTTACAGTTTTTTTTTGTTTGAGACAGGATTTACAGGATTTACAGGTTTTTTTGTTTGAGACAGGATTTACAGGTTTTACAGGTTTTACAGGTTTTACAGCACAGGGATTTTTTAGGGATAGCTTTTTAAAGCCATAATAAATACATTTATACGTTTTTTCGCCTGGATTGAATTCCTGTATCCGGCTGGGAATGGGAAGATGCTGGGAGTTTTATTCATTTTTTATTTCTTTGGGTTTATACTTTCTGAATTTTCTTTTGACCGAGACGGATCTTCCGAAATTGATGAGTAGTCCGTTTTCGGTTTTTGTTGCATTCAGGTAGTTTACCAATTGTACTTCATGCCAGGGTTCTATGTTTTCAACGGCTTTGATTTCAATTATAAGTGCGTCTTCAGCCATAATGTCGCAGCTGAATTCTCCAACTTTTTCGTTTTTGTAGTATACCGTTACCCCGTACTCCGGTTTTGCTGAAATTCCCAGTATTTTTAATTCTGTTATCAGGGCATTTCTGTATACCCTTTCAGCAAAACCAGGTCCGAGGATGTTGTGGACTTCATAGGCTGCTCCGATTATTTTCTCTGTTAATTCACGATATTCAACAGGCATATAATGCATGCTTGATTATTTTTTGATAAAACATATGCTAAAGATCCGCCTCCGTTGACCAGCAAAAATCATAGTAAGAACAGTTTTTGCACATTTTCATTTCAACTTTTTCAGGACATTGATCGCTCAGGACGATTGCTTCTATATCGCTTATCATTGCAGGTATTTCCTCCCGGTCGGGATTGCTCAGGTAAACCTGTTCCGTTTTTCTCAGACGAGGATATTCCAGCACTCCGCTTACGCCACCGATGCCGTACTGTTCCAGGACCCAGATGTAGTATTTGAGTTGCATTTCGTGGGCTTTTTCGATCTTGTCCGATTTTTTTATTTCGTGAATTACCCTGCTTTTTGCATCGTAGTAGTCTATTTTTATTCCGCCGATCTCCACTTCCTCAAATTTTGAACTGCGACCGGGATAGCTGGTTTCGTGTATCAGTTTTCCCATTTCCACCAATTCCGAAACGTGCTCCATTTGAATTCCGTTCGCAAAAAGCCAGAGTTTGCGGTGGCAGATCATAAAGTAATTAAAGTGGGTACCGGTTACTCTCATGTTGGAAATCTGTTTTGCCGATTGCCTTTGGCCATGAAATTATAGCACCTGAATTCTTCACCTTCACGATACTCTGCACGTGTCAGTGTGCACAGGACGTTGCCTACCTCGTCATCGTCCAGGTAAAGCATGCAATCAAGGCACAAGCCGGGGATGTGGAGCATCAGCGGGTCAATGCGGGTGCCGTCGTCGTGAAAGAAACCCCAGACACCAGGGGCAAGACCTGTCATTTCGGCTTTATTTTCCTGTTTACCGCAAAACATGCAACCTTTTCCGTAAGGACAGGTTTCCTCATCGCCGGTGCACCATTCCATTTCATAGCCGGTTAAGGGCTGATACTGAACCGTATCGTTCCAGTGATGAACTATCTGACGGATATAGGCATCGTCGGGAAAATCGTCGTGCATATCCATTATTTCAAAGTTCAGAGTCGCCAGCAGCCTTTTGAATGCCTCCGCCAGCAAATGGCAGTCTTCTTCCGAAAGCGCCATAATTCCGGGTATGGATTCAACGGCTATTCCCGTCAATGTTTCGAGGGTTGTAGAGGCAGTAAACTGCAGTTCCGCCATTTCCGGCATTTTTTCCGGGCGCCGGCGAACTTCAAAATCCAAGTGCAGAGGCGGATCGTTGATCAGCACTTCGATATCGGACAGCAGTTGGGGGAGGTAGGGGTGCATGAGGGGGGTATATTAAGCCAACCCTGCATAAGAGAAAAAATGCAGGGTTGACCGTGTAATGGTGTTAAGAATTATAATTGATTTTCGTAATCGAATGCCAACATAAAATCTATGAGTTTTTTTTCTGCCTTTTCAAGGGCATCGGCACTTTCGTTCACGGTAACCACATAGTTTGAACAAGGAAGCGTTACAAACAAATCGGCTCCTGCGGTTTCGTCAATGATGGGTTTGGCCTTTGGTTTTTCACCATCTTCGATCAGTTTTGCACGGATAGCCCCCGCCAGTTTGTTAGCATTATCGCTAATTGCAACAGCCAAGGTTTCCATTAAACTGAAAGTACGGGCCTGGTTTGAAGTGATGCGCCAGTTAAGTAAAGCATTTGCCAAGGCTGGGATTACTTTCTCTCGTTCTTCTTTTGGAAGCACCAAGCATTTGCCAAATACATTTTCACTTTCCACCCAGCCTTTTGTTATTAGCTCATCAATTTTGTCTTTCGACAATTCAGGCTCATGTTGATTTATTGAAACACAAAAAAGTGTCCTAAGGTCGATGGCAATGTCGTAAACAAAAAGACCACCCGTTCGAACATTATCCGGAATCCAATTTCTACGGGGCAAAGTTCGATTATTAGTTGCCAAGAATTCGTCAATTTCTTCATCTGTCATTAACTTATCTCCCAACCTTACATTTACGGGATGCCTATCTGGTTTATCGCTTCTGTCGAAAGTGAGGTTTTCTTTTACTGTTCCAGCAAGCAATGGATGAATAGGGCGCATGGCAGAAATAGATAATGGACTCCTGCGTTTAACTGTAACACCATCGCCAGCGCGCATCCAACCACCAAGCAACTGATCCACATATGAAGGATCGCAAGGAGACCAAGGCTCTTTATTCTCTAACTCCTTCTTTGCATTCACATTATAGTTGAATGTGATGGGTGCCATCTGAACATTCAAATTCGAAGTTAATGCATCGAGAATAGACCGTTTTACCTGTTGTCCACTCGAATAGGCCACAACTCTGTTAAACTGTGGATCGAAATAGGTTTTCTGACCAACTTGTACACAAAAGACTGTGTGTTCGGCGTGTTTTAACGCTCTTAAATAAATGTAAGCATTCATAGTTATTCGTTTTAAGATTTTTTATTTACTACTGCGTATTGAAAACGGATTAATGTTAAGAAGTAAGGCACATTATCGACTGGCATCGTATGGATGATTTCTGCAATTTCGGCCAGTTGATTTGTTTCTGTACTATTTTTTACAATTGAGATCAACGCCTCAATAAACTGTTTTTTGTTTACTGAAGCCAATAAGCCAGTAACCTCTTGACTTTTTGTTGTTTTCGTGCTTTTGTCACTCTTAGTGTAATCATTGAGGGTAGTCGCAATCTGTTGCGCCTTTTCCCAAAGTTGTTCATTGTTCAACATAGCTAATAACCATATTTGATACGTGTTAAAATTGATTGTTTTTTCTTCATCAGTCGGGTTGTATTTTGGAACGACACCTTTCTCCATATAGTCCCTAAAGCCTTTCGGTTCGAGGGCATTTACACCAATTGCTCCCATTTGACAAGCTTTGGTAAAGCCTATTGCCGTTCCAAACAATTGCTCAACTTGTACGCTTTTGGTTGTTCCGAAATACTTGTAGTAGAGTTCAAAAGGTTGCCGGATGCGAGGCAAATCAAATGGGACAAAGCCTACTGTAATGTTCATCTGTCCCAAACTATATATGTAGGCTGTTAACGTTGTTTCGGGATAATTACGTGCAATACCAATGAGGACTTTTGTCCACGATTGGGTATTTACCTCCATGCCCCCATCTTTCATTGTACCAAACGGATTGAACAATGCCGTTGGGTTTGCCGCATCATAACTCAGTTTGTCGTAACGATGTGCCATCCATTGGCCGTTCCATGTGTTGATTTGGTTTCCTCTCAGGCTGGGTGTACTGTTTAAATAATCGCGATACACCGGCCAGCCTTCGAATAGATCAAGTAAAATTTGCTTATTACTGAACAAAAGCGATAATCCACTTTGTACACCAATTCCCAAACCACTGCCAATCCACGATAAATATATATCATCGGTCTTAATTGGTAGTTCGAGATTCGTTACTTGTCCCGACGTAGTGGCTGTTTGATCTAATGTTGGAAAACCAATGGCAATACTGGCATCAGCTGGCCCTGCATCAATCTTTTCAACTGTTTTGATAAAACGTTCGTTTCTTTTCTCAACTGTTTCATAAGGTATCTGTCCGATTCTCATCTTATCCCAACTAATTTTGGGATTTTCTAGGGGAGAATTGCCAGCAGACATCATGTATTTGTTGTGGTTAAAGAAGATTTTATAATACTTCTCAACGAAGAACTCTTTTGCGGTGTAGTTGCTTTGATACTTTTCGTTGTAGGCATCCAGAAAGATTTTTCCAATATTTGCTGCTATCATATCAGTTGTATTTTATAGAAATCGTAATGAAATATTATAAAACTCGGGTTTGGCAAAATCAACCAGGAACCCCAATTCGTTATCGTAAGCTTTCGAAGGAATGACAAAGGGTTTTGAACCGCTGGCCGATTTATCCAGGCCCCGATAGCCCACTGATCGGTACGAAACCGGAATCTCCATTTTTGCCTGCTCTTCGTAAGGTAAGGTTTCGTAGCGTTCTTTGTCGGCTTCGTCAATACATGCAACCGAATCAATATCCAGTGTTTCCAATAGTGCTGATTTGGAGTTGTGCCAAAGCTCTTTGATCATCCATTTTCCATCTTTGAACACGGCATTCAAGTCAATGTTAACAAACTCGATAGTAGGATATACAGTATCGATCATTGATTGTACCTCCTGTTCTTTCATTAAATCGCCATTGGGTAAAGCTTCATAAGTTCGCTGCAATACTTCCACTCCGTAAGGCAAGGCATCGGTTTTTTCGGCAAGAGGAGCCAGTACATAAATTGGTTTGTATTTACCGATAGTATCCTTTGAACGCTTGCGGTTGATCCGTCCAAAGCGCTGGATCAACGCATCGACGGGGGCGCATTCGGTAATCATCATATCAAAACTTATATCCAAGCTCACTTCAACAACTTGCGTTGAAACCACCAGACAAGCTTCGGCGCTGTTGTTGAAGATGTTTCGCAGGTCAGATTCTAATTGACTTCGCACTCCTCGTTTGAACCGGCTATGCACCAGCATTTTTTCAACATGTGGGTATCTTTTAGATAAATCATCAAATAGAGACTGAGCCCGTTTCACCTGATTGCAAACCATCAGGATTTTTTGATTTTGCTGAATGGCTTCGTCAATAACGTTGCTCAACGATTCCATAGAATCGGCTTTGTGGATAATGTGCCTGTTAAAGGTATCCAAAACCTCATCGGTTAGTTTCACCTCGTAAATATTGTCGGTGCCACCCAGTATTTCTACCAGTCGATTGTACAAAACCGATGGCATGGTAGCTGTTCCAATATGCACGCGGCAACCAATATTGCAGAGTATTTCAACGATCTTTAAAACAATGGCCTGGGTTGTTTCGGAATACGTGTGAATTTCATCGAGTATGATATCACATCCTTTGATGTCGGCTATCATAGCTTCGTAGCCTTTTGTCCCAAATACTAACGAAGCCATTTGGTGCGGGGTTAGCACTTTAACCGAAGCTCCGATGTGACGCTGGAGGATCTTTTCTTCAATAGTTCCATTCTCCAACTTGATACTTGAAGCGGCGTGTAGCAAACGAACATCGGCATCGGTGTTTCTCAAATCGGTTTTAATACGTTCGTACATGGCGTTAATCGATGCTTGGAAAGGCAGTGTGTAAAACACGCGCCCGTTGCAACGACGAATCAGAAAGTCGGTTTTCCCAGCTCCGGTTGGGGCTGTAACCAAGGTGTGTTTGCGCTTATTATCTGTCGAAATCAACGATAACGGGTACAGCTCACTTTTTCGGGAGTGGTAATAGCTTAAATCGGGTACAACAAACAGCTTTCGTTCCAATGGTTTAATGTAGCCGCTCATGGCCGATGCCAAATGGTCGGCGGCAATCAAAACGCCCTTCCATTGTGAATAACCGTACTTTTTAGTTTGGCAATATTCAACTACTTCATAAAAACTCTCTTTGGCTTGATCAACAGAGATTGTCTTGGTTTCAATTTTAAGATGTTCCATAATAGACAGGGCATCTTTGCTCCAAACATCAAAACCTTTGATGTGCTTTTCAAAAACTTCTAATTCGTTCTCATCCAAATCGAGCAAGCCTTTTCCACCCGTATCCTTGTAAATTGATTTATGATGAGCCACAATCATGTCAATAACAGGATACTTTTCTTCCTCGTTCAAGATTGAAGTGAAAAACAATGATGCCAATTCATGCCGGAAAAAAAATCCGGGAGGTCGTTGAAAATTCTTCTTCAACGTATTTTGAAAAAGAGAACTCGCCTTGCCTATGTCGTGGAGAATAGCACCCTTTCGGGCAATCGAGGTATCCAAGCCAAGATGCATTGCGACCTTTTCAGCGAGCAATGCCACTTCGGATAAGTGCTGAACCAACGATATTCGTCCGTTCTCTTCCCCTTTGGCTAATATGTGGTCGAGGTTTGTCATTACATTCCACTAACGGGTTTGCCTACAATCTCTAACCATCCGTACATAGGTTCTGCTTGGTTGAACCGATTGAAGCCTACTAAGAACGACTTTTCACTTTTACCAAACCGCAATTCAAAACCGGTTAGTTGGTCAAATTCCGTTTCTTCCATTTGAATTATTTCAGGATCGGGGAAGAGCACATCTTCATTCCGGCATAGACAAATGTGTTGTTTCGCACTTTTTTGAGCATCCTCTTCAGATGCGAATGCCAAATAAAGAATTGGGTTCACCATCACTCCTCGTTCAAGGATCGACCGATTGCGAACCATCATTTTCTGTTGGGTTTTCTTTTCCCAACCCCGTGTTTGAGTTTGTTCTTGTTGCACACTGATTGATGAATAGGTCAACTTGTGCCGAATGATGGAACTAACTTCCAGCTTTTGTCTTATTCCCTCAATTATTGAAGGAGTAAGAAACTGTTGACTAAAAGATTTTCCATCACGTACTGCGGTCCAGGGCTTGATAAATCCAAACGGACCTGAATATTTTACGACGTAGAACATTTTTATTTTTTTATCTGATTCATTTGATTGCACCAAATCCGATTCCGGTTGAATTACCTAAACCTACGTTCCAGGCAAACAGTTTTGTCTCCGGTTTCCCTTTAATAATTACTGGACACCAGTTAGCCCGATTATAAATACCGTTATAATTTAACAATTTGGAAGAAGCCTTAGGATAGTCGGTGTCAAACTTAATGTTTAATGTATCATCACAGATTCCTGCATTCTTCATTTTTGTTTGCAAGGTTTGTCTGAGATATCCACTAGACTTGGGATCAGTATATAAAACATGTTCAATCTTTCCTGATTCCTGCCTCTTGATGAATATAGGGCTGGCAACAAAAAAGTAATTTCTATCTGTCAAATCAGGAGCTTCTTGAATTAATATTTCATCTACCGATAAGCCATTAAAAATATATGGCTCAGCTTGGATTCCGGAGATCATTTTTCTCATTAGATCAATGCTGTGGCAACTGAAAAAGAAGGATGTTCCATTTTTAAATAGTAATCCTTTTGGTGTCGCTTTGCCTCCTTCTAACTGCGAAAAGGAATATAATGACAATTTACCGTGTTCATCATTCCATCCTAACCATTTATGTATGATTCCAACCAGTTTAGGTTGGTGATTAAATGGAACAATAACGTCATTTCCGCTTACCCTGATGTGTATTCTCATATCTTGTAAATTAGTTTAATTATCTTTCTCCCATCCTCACCTCCACCCAAACCCGTCCTTCTTCCTCTTCTTCTTCGTTAACGTATGCGATGCTGGCGTTTACGTTTGCTTTCTGATCCATCATAAGGGCAATCAGCGGGTTATGCCGGCGCGGTATGTATCCGATTTTGTGCTCCAGGGTGTAAATTGCTATGGCATCGCGGTCGAATTTGTTTTCGGGTTCGCGTTTTAGCAGGGTTTTGTCCCCGGGTCTTATTTTGTTTTCAATCTTTTTTCCGTCGTAATACCGGTAACCGGCTACCGGCATTATGCCGAGAGAAACCGGCTCCTGATTTTCCGGTGGTTTTGCCTCAACACTCTTTCCTGCAAGCCAAAGCCCGCCGAATGCCGCCAGAATCTGTTTCAAAAATTCAAGTCTGTTCATTCCTCAGGGTATTTATTAGGATACAAAATAAAACCCTGATTTTGACAGCTTCTGTCAGAACATATTTTATTTTTCCAATATTTTAATGCCCGATTCTATTTTTTTCACTATAAAGTTCCGGAATTCTTCCGGTTCAATTTTTTCCATTTCATTCAGCAGTCCCGAAACGAACCTTCCCACCCCTTCGTAGCTGCATACTTCGGTTTCGAGAATCCAGCGGTTGTCGTTGATTCGCTTCAGGTGTTTTTCTGCCAGGGGGTATTCTTCCGTAAGGAGGCTGGCAGCTCTCAGACTCATAATCAGCCTGATCGGAAGTACTTCGCTGCTGCTGATCCGGAATACATCGATACGCGCAGTTAAATGCCGGGCCTTTGACTGCCATGTCGTTTCACATACCTCCACCCGGTTCATGCGGGACACTTTAAACAATTTATTGGTGCCGGATTCCGTATCAAACGCCCACACCTGTATGTAATTGGTGGTAAAGGCGAAAGGCTCAATCCGGCGGTCGCTCACCATTTTGCTGTTGGCAGAACTGTATCCCCTGATCGTTACCTGCTTTTCTTCTTCCATGGCTTGCACCAGGGCATTGATGTTTCGTGCATTTTTACCTTTGGAAACCGTTTCGGCCAGAATGCGGTAGTTATAAACGGTATACAGCTTCTTTTTCAGGTTTTGCTTTATCAGATTGTTCTCGTCAATGCTTTCTATTGCACTTTTCAGCACCCATGCCTCTTCTTCGGTAAAATGTACCAGGCTGCTGATCTCCTTAAAATATGGGGAGGATTTATCGATTCTGAAATAATTGCCGTCTTTCTTTATCACAAATCCGGCCCCGCGCAGGGTATCAATATACCGGTAAATGGATCTACCGGTGATTCCGAGTCTTTCCGACAGATCTGCAACCGTATGGCTGCGATTGGATGTCAGAAGCATCATTAGTCTGAGCAGTCTCTCCACTTTTGGCTGATCCATAGTGTACCTGGTTTTTTTGTTGAATTATGTACCGTTTCTCTAATTACCGGTTGCCTGTACACATCCCAGTCCGAGGGAATTTTTTTCACCAAAACCGGCAATATATCCGGTACGTATCAGATCGGCAGGTGCACTTATTTCAAAATCGAAGCTGTATGCCTTTATTTTTGTTTGCTGAGGGGTACCGGCTTTTATAGTAATCAGGTGGCTTTTGGGAGTATTCAGAAGCTTTATTCCGCCGGCCGGACTGTCGCTGAGCGATTCCGTTCCCGCCCTCATGAATCCAAAGGATACAGCTGCCGCATATTTGTTTATCAGATTATCAAAAAGTATTTTCTTAAAATCGGGATGAGAGGGCGAAAGATATTCGGCATTCCGGCTGTCATGTCTCTCTTTTGATACCAGAACCGGAGAAATACACCGGAATTTCATGGTGCCGGTGAAACCGGGATCCGGAAGAATTTGCACCGATTCCACTCTTAGAGCCGCTTCCGATGTTTTATCCCCGATTTGGAATCGCTGCCCCTTAAATAAACCGGCAACAAAATTCTCAAGTGCCGCAGGAGCTATAAACGAAATTTCGAGACGGCACTCCCCCTTCAGGATTTCAAGTCTGTCGCCTTCCACTTTAAATCCTTTTTCCGGAAACCGAAGCCGGGAGAAACAAAAGAGTTTGTATTGCTTTACTCCCGTTCTGAATCCGGAATCGTGTAAAAATTCTGCAAATTCATGATCCCCGGATGCAATGGTTCGGTAAATCCATGCACTGAACGGATAGGAGTAGTTGACCGGAATAATATTCCCAATGGGTCGATCGGTCTTGATAATTAAGCAAATACGCATAAAAAGGATGCTATTGTTTTAAATCATTTACGAATTAATCCGTCAATCTGTCCGACAAGAATCTGTCTTTTAATTCCCTTACTATTATAATTGCACTATGAGTAACCTGCTTCGGATATGAGCCAAATATAACCAATTATTATATTACAGCAAATCATTAATCGAAATAATAAGCATTTATTTTGTTGGAAGGTACCCCCAATCCCCAATTCCCGGGAACCGGATCGTACCCCATCAGGCTTTCTGCACGGTACGGCATGCACCTAATCCTTGCTTCGTCTTTGTTTACGCTATACCAGGTCCGTATTGAATCCGATTTTAAATGGATCTGATTCGGAGTTGATTCGGACCTGATACGGATTTAATCCGGAGTTAATCCGGATTTAGTATCGGGAATTACTGTACCTTTGGCAGCAGTTAAAAACATGTTTTATGGGAAAAGTCAGGCAGGGAATTACCAATCCGGTTACAGGTAAAGTGGGCAATCTGGTGTTTTCGAGCTGGAAAGGGATACCGTATGTAAAAACCAAACCGGCCGTTGTGCATAATCCCCGTACTCCGCAACAGCAGTCGGGCAGAAAGGCATTTGCCGTAATTCAGGGGCTGGTTGCCGGCCTGCCCGATCTGGTACGCGCCGGTTTTGCTGCCCGTGCTTTCCAGCAATCTGCCTATAATGCTGCCATTTCCCATAATCTGACCAATGCCGTTGTGGTTGAAGGCAACAGCAGAACGGTCAATTTTCGGGCTCTGACCTTTTCGTTGGGTACGTATGCTCCTGTTACGGATTGCGTTGTTGCATCCGCAGATGAAGAAATCATCGTCCGCTGGAATCCCGCCGTTATTCCCGGTGTAATTGCAGGGCATTCTAACGATCCGGTTGGTATAATTGTGGTCAGCGGGCAGCGGAACCGGCCGTTGTGGTTGCCCGATGCTGCACGACGGGCCGATGGACAATTTATTTTTTCCTTGCCGGTGGAATGGTCCGGTTCCCGGATATACGTATGGACAGTTACGCGGAGTGCCACACTGAAAAGCCGTCCGGAAGCCTCCGTTTCATCCTCCGTTTACGCGGGTGAAACGGGAGGATCCTCCCTGTCTGCCTAAGGATTTCGTCGCGTATACAGGGTGGGGGATATACGGAAAAATGGTGCCTTTGCGGTGTTGTCGCCCGTACTCGCGGGCGGCTAACGGGATTGCATAAAAGACCGGAAGGCCGGATGCGGATGTTCGCCGGTTAACGGTTTGATCAGTTATAGGGATGGTCTGTATTTATGAGTCCGGCCGCCGGCACGGACTGTGGTTGCAGGCGTCTTCCGGATCATCCGGTAATAAAGCCACAGTGCTGCGATGAAACGGAATATATATCAAACCTTCCGGTGGTTGTATGCGGTGTATGCAAACGTGGAGGCTATATTCTGTTAATCCGGTTTTGAAGGGTCAAATTTCCAGACATCGTTTTTGTTTGCATAATGACTTCCGGACATGCCCAGGAGAATATATCCCGTATTCCCTATAGTAAACGAAGATGCATTTCTCCTGTAACCGCCGGCAAATACATCTTCCCCATAATGCCAGGTGTTAGAGGCAATATCGTAATCAATCCAGACATTTGTACCATAAAAGCTGGAAAACAGGCCCAAACCGGCATAAATTTTATTATTTATCCTGAATCCGCTCATTTCTCTGCTTCCGATCGGACAATGAGACAGTTGTGTCCAGCTGTCGTTTACCTCGTCGTATTCCCAGAAATACCTACTGCCGCCGTAGCTTCCGTAATATTTTGCAAGAATATGTGCCGTATTTGAAGAGGAGATGGTGAGTACGTCTTCGCTCCAGATGCCATCGTAAATATCGTTTAAGCGGCTCCAGGTATCCGTAACCGGATCGTATTTCCAGAAATCCTTTTTTTCTTCATAATTTCCATAAACTCCGCCGCCGGCATAGCCGTAATTGCCAATTGAAAATCCGAACGGACTGAATCTTGCTCCCCCCGGAAAGTCATTCTTTTGGGTCCAGGTGCGGGTAATTCCATTAAACTCCCATACCTCGCTTAAGTTATACGACGGGGTATACTGATTGTCCTTCGTACCACAGATTATATAAGCTTTTTCACCGATAACAAAGGTGGCAAACTTATTTCTTGCGTCGCCGGGAAAATCTTCAAGCCGTATCCATATATCCGTAATTGGATCGTACTCCCAGAAGTCTTTGTACCTGCTTCCAAATTCATTGCCGCCTCCCAATCCAATATAGCCATAACCGCCGATAGAAAAATACGCACCATATATCCTGGGGTTACCCGGGAAGTCCCTCATTTTAGTCCATCTGCTTTTATAATCAATTGTTAACGCCTCTTCCAGTGTAAAGCTCTGATCAAGAATCCGTACCGTAACATCCAGGGTTTCTGAAACACTGACTTCCCTTATGGGGATCAGACTTCTCGGGAATTCAACGACTAATTGGGTGCTGGTTGAAGAAACAATTTTAGCCTGGTGTTCTCCAAAAGAAACGTTGTTTTTCTGAGGTAAGGGATTAAAATTTTCACCGGTAATTGTCATATTTTCAACATCAAACGTCTGGATCAGGTCGCTGTTTATTGAAAAAATTACCGGTGGTTTAATCACAACGGATTCGAAAACGGCTTCTCTCCCGCCCACCAGGATACGGAGCTTATTGACAGATTTTTCCAGATCACCCGGTACTGTAATCTGTAATCTTTTTTTGGAAGACGTTATAACACTTGCTTTCGTATCCCCAAGAAAGACCTGGTTAGCTTCAGATACGTAGCTGAAACAATCGCCGTTTATTTCGATGGTATCTGTAAATGATGCTAATGCCGGATGAACAGAATAAATCAGGGGAGTTGTGGTAATAAAAGGATCCGGGAAGGCGGCGGAATTACCTGCAACGCTGATTGAAATAATACTGTTTGGATTTGTAATTTCAGGAACCACGACCAGAATCAGGGAGTCACTGCATTCGAATGCCGTGGTTTTGCTATTGTTAAAAAAAATTTCGTTGTTTTGGTTAACATAACTGAAGTTTTCTCCCTTAATGGTTAAGGTATCTCCTGTTGTTCCTGCCAGCGGAAAAACGTCCAGTATTTTGGGTGCTTTGCTCCCCAGGCTCAGAAACTGTATGTTTTCCCCGTAAACGATAAAATCCTTTGTTTCAACAAATGCCCGTACAAAATAGGAGACATTTTCCTTTAAGGTAGTTTCTATTATTTCCGAAAAATTTTCGGAAACAATGTTATCCGTGTAAACGACCCTGTCGCTGTTTTGGATTACAGGATTTATATATTCACTCCAGACAAATCCGTAATTAATTATTTCAAAATCGCCCCGAAACAGTATTTCCGCATTAAATCGTGCACCATCCGGGGTAATTTCGGTAACGGGAAGTGTTTTTATTCTTGGATAATCGCGGCCGGTAACCTCATCTTTATTACACTTTACCAGCAAACTCAGCAATGAGATCAGCAGAACAGTTCTTAAGATTGCTTTCATTTTCTGATAAGGAAAAGATTTAACGTAACGCGATTGCTTTTTGCCATGAAAAGTCCGGCACTGTTGAGTGTGGACATATCAAAATAGCGGACGGCTATGCCGGCTTTAAATTTTGGATACGATTTAAGAATACCAATTCCTCCCCAGTATCCGGTTTGATAGTTGTTAATCTCAACCGCAGGACTTTCAGGATATGTATTTACAACGTTTCCGGTAACAATCTCCGTCATCCGTCTCGACTCTGTTTTCAGATGATAATCGAGGTTGATTCCGGCCTGTACATACAATCCGTATTTTTTTTCAGGGAAGGAGTACTTCAATGAAAGAGGCATGGATAATGTTGTCAGGTCAATATAAGTGTCATGATATTCTGTGGATGACTTATTCAGCACAATCAGCGAGGAGTACGCGGATTTTATAAAGTGAATTTCCCCCTGGACTTCGATTTTTTCTGTAATCCGGGGGGAAGAGATACTGAAAAGAGCGCCAACGGAAGGATCGACGGAGCTATAGGAATCAGCCAGGTAGTTATAATACGTTGAAGAGTAAATTACTTGAATTTCAGATCTTGCCAAACCAGTGGCAGCCCCAAAATCATACTTTATCCACGGCTTTCCGGCCTTGAATTCTTTATATTCTGAGCCTTTGCATTGATTATATCCGACAATTAGGGTGGTTAAACTCCTCTCATTCAGGTTAATTTTCGAAACGACATCGTTCGTATTATTCAGACAGTCGCCGATCAGAATAGACAGGATACCGCGCCATTTATTGTTATCCCTCACATAGACCTTCCTGTCTATTTTCACTTCCTCGCGAAAAGATGCCAGATCGTAAATGTCTGCGTCTTTTTTTACGTGATACTTTTCTTTGGATTTGTAAAGGCTGATATCGCCTGTTACCAATACTTCCACAAAAGACCCTTCCAGAATCTGAGACGCATAGAATTTATCGTTATCGTATCCAAATCCGTTAATTTCGTGCGGATGGTACTTCCTTTCTTCCCGTTCACCCAGGAAGACACACGATTTGTAATTTTTCAGGTTCGACCTGTAATCTACCAGACCTTTAATGGTATCGTTCTCCAGGGTAATTATAAATCCGTCGCGGAAGTCGCTCTGGCTGAACGAACGATCAGCCAGAAAAGCAAAGAAGACAATTACCAATAGAATCTTATTTTTCATCGGGAAGACTTTTCTTAGTTTTCAGGTTTTTCTTAAATATTATCGGTTATAAACTTTTATTGGCTTAATAATTATATAGATTGTCAGAAAAGATCGTTTATATTTTCTTTTGTGTTTTCCGGCAAACAAATGTATGCATTATGCAATGGAACTCCAAAGTTGTTTATTGCGGGCATCATCCGGATATATCCGATTCAACCATTAAAGGTATAGTTTAATGGTAATGTTGCAATTTTATTCTGAAACTATTTTTTTTAATCCACCGTTACTACGGGCCAGGGCCGGGCGGTTTTCCAGGCACCGCGGGTGAAGTCGGGGATGTTGATGCTTCCGCTTCGGTTGTTAACCGACTCTTCGCTCAGGGGCACTATGCACGACCAGGCTGCGGCATCGTAAACATCCTGATCCAGGGGTAGTCCGTTGCGCAGGCAGTAGATCAGCCTGTAGTCCATCATGAAATCCATTCCGCCGTGGCCGCCGACTTTTTTTGCTTTTTCACCGATTTGACGGACGAGAGGATGTTCATATTCTGCCATCATGCGGTCGTATTCGTCCTGTTTAAGGAACTGGTGTGCATTTGGTTCCAGGGCAATGGCAGGGCGGGGCCATTTACGGGCCATACCTTTGGTGCCGCTTATCAGGTGGAGGCGGTCGTAAGGTCTGGGACTGGTAGTATCGTGCTGAACCATAAGGGTACGGCCGTTCACCGTGCGGATAAGGGTGGTGTTCATGTCGCCCAGGATATAGGGTGTTTGTGCTTCTGCCGAACCGGAACCGAATTTTTCAGCGGCATACAGGCTAAGCCCGGCCTGTTTGGTCGACATGGAGGTAAGGTAATCGAATCGGTCGCCGCGGTTGATGCCCATGATCTGGGCTACAGGACCCAGTCCGTGCGTGGGGTAGAGGTTTCCGTTGTGTTTTTTGCTGTATTCAAGTCTCCAGAAATTGTAATAACCTCCCTCTTTCTGTTTCAGGAATTTTAATTCTCTCAGGTCGTGAATGTAGGCGCCTTCGGCATGAAGTATTTCGCCGAAGACTCCATTCCGGGCCATATTGAGTGTGGCCAGTTCAAAAAAGTCGTAGCAGCAGTTTTCGAGCATCATACAGTGCCGCTGCATTTCTTCGGCCGTATCGACCAGCTGCCAGCACTCTTCCAGGGTCATGGCGGCAGGCACCTCCAGGGCTGTATGCATGCCGTGGCGCATGGCATGAACGGCTATGGGGGTATGCAGATTCCAGGGGGTGCAGTTGTATACCAGGTCGATGTCGTCGCGTTCGCACACCTTCATCCAGTCGGTTTCACCGGTGTATTCCGCAGCAGGCGTATGTCCGGCCTTTGTGATTTTATTGTTGGCTTCCTGAACGAATCCGGGAACCACATCGCACAGGGCATTGATCTTTACTCCTTCTATCTGAAGCAATCGTCTTACCGCATCCCCGCCCCGCATTCCCAGTCCGATAACGGCAATACGGACCGTATCGAGCGGACTGCAGGCAAGACCCATGGCCGTTTTGTTGCCCGAAGGTATTGGTGTTGAAGGATTAAAGGCTGCACCCGCGAAAAGGTTTCCGGTGGCTCCCAGTCCAATGGCGGCAGTGCCAAGAGCGGCAATCCGCAAAAACTCACGACGGCTTTGATTTTGCTTCTTCATAAAAAACTTTAATAAGTAGCAAATGTACTAAAAAAACAACCTCCCGACGCCTGTACGGATATTTGATTTGCCGGAAAGATGTACTTATATTAAC
>Ga0228536_1000369_pt1 | contig 91764 bp, 86 predicted proteins | sample SJ1Smetagenome_FD_168611 | JGI IMG/M metagenome (GOLD analysis project Ga0228536, IMG submission 168611) | Enriched culture of PCE-dechlorinating microbial communities from Ithaca, New York, USA - SJ1.S | ecosystem: Engineered > Modeled > Simulated communities (microbial... > Unclassified...
ACTACAAATCGAAACTATGCAATTGACGAGAAAAGTTATACGATTTCTCGGTGGCTATGCCGAGGGGGTAACACCCGTTCCCATCCCGAACACGGAAGTTAAGCCCCTCAGGGCCGATGGTACTGCACGGGCAGCTGTGTGGGAGAGTAGGTCGCCGCCGGGATTATTCTGCAAAAGCCCCGTACCTCCCTTGGTGCGGGGCTTTTGTGCATTATTTGTCAAGCCGTATCAGTTGAGTCGATGGATTTGATTCGTATGCGATTTTCATGGAGTGGAAGCGGGTGAAAGCAGTAATACAGAGAGTTGCGAGCGCCTCGGTTGATGTTGACGGTGCTACTGTCGCCGCCACTAAGCAGGGTATACTAGTACTCCTTGGTGTCGATAAAGGAGATTCAGAGTCCGACGCTGCGTGTCTGGCTGAGAAAATAGGGCATCTTCGTATCTTCGAAGATGAAGGCGGAAAAATGAATTTGTCAGTCCTCGATATAGGAGGTGAGATTCTGGCTGTCTCGCAGTTTACTCTCTCGGGAAACTGCACAAAGGGCCGCCGACCTTCCTTTGATACTGCCGAGGAACCAAACAGGGCAAAATTATTATATGAGTTTTTCATTGAGGAAATGAAAAGGCTCGGTCTTTCTGTAGCTACTGGAATATTTCAGGCTGACATGCGGGTAAACCTGATAAATGACGGTCCTGTTACTTTTATCCTTGAGAGTCCAAAAGTAGGCTGAGCAACAGTTACGTTATCACTAAAAAAGATCACGCGAAGATTGTCTGCCAATAGCGAGAAAACTGCTGCGGGGATTGTGTGTCGATGAAAACTATCCTTGACGCTCTCTACGCTCAAAGCTCATCCATGCATCGAGCGAACGACCCTGTTTCTTTCTGCCATCGTTTTGATGACCCGCTCGACCAGGAGATAGTCGGTCTGATTGCATCATCCTTGGCGTATGGGAACGTACAGTCGATCCTGCGCAGTCTCGATACTGTTGTTTCGAAAATGACGCCTTCTCCCCGTCGTTTTATCGAGGATTTGGACATCAAGCACTGTAAAGAGATGTTTGCCGGATTCAAACATCGATTCAATAACGGACGTGACCTCTGCGCACTTTTTCTTGCAGCGAAAAATATGATTGAAAAAGCCGATTCTATCGGCTTTTTTTTCACTTCCTTTCATGATTCACTTTTTGATGACATAACCGAGACTCTTTCATCTTTTTCAGCCTCCGTTCTGCGCATGGATTATTCTTCCATTTTCGGTAGTCGCGAGTTGCCTCCAGATTCCTATTTCCGATTTTTCTTTCCATCGCCTGCCGGCGGAAGCGCGTGCAAACGTCTCTGCATGTATCTGCGCTGGATGGCTCGCCCCGCCGACGGCGTTGATTTGGGGTTGTGGAGCGGCATCTCACCGTCGCAACTGATAATTCCGGTTGATGCTCACATCGAGCGAATATCCCGTTTTCTTGGTTTCACCTCCCGCAGGCAACCGGACTGGAGAATGTCGAGAGAGATTACAGCTGCCTTAAAGGAATTTGATCCGGAAGATCCTGTCAAATATGATTTCTCACTTTGCCACCTCGGCATTTCCGAAGGATGTAACGGCAGGAATCGAACGGTTTGTCTCACGTGCGCACTTGCAGAAGTATGCGGAGGCAAGGCACAATGAAATCGCCTGATATTCTGATGGAGTCATATTCAGGAGGTCGGGTACAAACAACCACATTCGAAGGTTTCGTAGATCACGTGACCGCCTTCTCGGTAGGCGAAATCATTCCAGCGCTGTCGCAGGTTGAGTCTGCGGTGAGGGCGGGATTCTATGCAGCTGGCTTCCTTTCCTATGAAGCTGCGCCCGGTCTTGATCCCTCTCTTACCACTAGGATTTCGGCTGACTTTCCCTTGTTATGGTTCGGCATCTTTCGAGGCTGCTCTATACGGGAGAAACAGGAATCAATCGACTCGTGGGGCACCAAATCGTACCTTCTCTTCCCATGGAATCCTTCACTCATCAAGTCTGACTATATTCAATCTGTAGGACGTATTCGTGAGTATATCGCGAGCGGAGACACCTATCAGGTCAATTACACTTTTCGACTCAAATCCTCTTTCAGCGGGAATGCGATGGAGCTATACCGGGATTTGTGCCAAGCCCAACGGGCACGATATTGTGCTTTTCTGGATATAGGACGCTACAGTATCCTCTCCGCCTCTCCGGAGCTCTTTTTTTCTCTGGAAAACAGAAACCTTACGGTGCGACCCATGAAAGGAACCGCACGTAGGGGGCGATGGTTCACCGAAGACGTGGAATTCGCCTCATTGTTGAAATCGAGTGATAAAGAGCGTGCAGAGAATCTCATGATAGTGGACTTACTTCGCAACGATATGGGACGGATTTCGGAAACCGGATCCGTTATGGTTACGTCCCTATTTGATATAGAAACTCTTGAGACCGTTCACCAGATGACCTCTACCATCAACTCTCGACTCAGAGCAAATGTCGGGCTCGCGGATCTGATGCGTGCACTTTTTCCCTGCGGCTCGGTTACCGGAGCGCCGAAACGACGGTCGATGGATATTATAGCCGAACTGGAAGACTCTCCGCGTGGACTGTACACCGGGTGTATCGGCTATGTCTCCCCCGGAATGGAGCAGGCGTTCTTCAATGTCGCTATCAGGACCGTTGTCATTGATGCTGAGAACGGTGACGCAGAACTGGGTGTCGGGAGTGGAATAACATGGGATTCCGCGCCTGATTCGGAATTCGAGGAGTGCCTGACAAAGGGTCGGTTTGCCGGTGAGGCTCCACCGCGGCACGTGCTTCTTGAATCGATTCTTTTCGAAGAAGGAAAGGGGTTTTTTCTCTTAGGTCGACACTTGGAGAGACTCGAAGAATCAGGTCGGTATTTCGGTTTCACCATGGACATCCCTTCGATACGGGATGGTTTGTTTCACTTTGCGGAAAAGCTTTCCGGCAACATGAAAGTACGTCTGTCTGTATCTCGTGACGGAGCTTTTACCATCCAGGCTGTAGATATTTCGGAAAACATCGAGTCGAATAGGCCCCTGATTGCCATTGCGGTAGCGCGTGTTGAGAGAACAAATCCTTTTCTTTACCACAAGACGAGTTGCCGTGAGGTTTACGAACGTGAAAAAGCCGCGAGGCCGGACTGCGTGGACGTTATTTTTCTCAACGAGCGGGATGAGATTACGGAGGCGGCAAACAATAACATCGTGATTCGGAAAGAAGGCGAACTTGTTACCCCGCCACTGGAATGCGGCCTTCTCCCAGGAATCTTTCGCGGCCACCTCCTGGACAGGGGAGAAATTCGTGAGCAGGCATTCACCCTTGAAGATCTGATGCATGCCGAGGAAGTGTTCCTGATAAATTCCGTTCGAAAGTGGCGACGTGTTTACTTCGACAGGAGAGGATTCCCAACATGAAGAAACTCTTGACATTCGGTGCCGTCGGTTTTCTCTGCTCCGCATTTTTCGATTCTCTTGTTGCCTCCGGCCTGGATCGGCCTTTTCCCTGGCTACGCGTTATCGGAATGGCGATTGCAGGTTCTGTCTGCTACTACCTTCTCGTCAAATTCAGGAAACAGCTGTAAAAATAAAAGTATTTTCCGCTCGTGCATGCACTATCTGTCGACTGCTCAGGGCCTTGACGTTCTTGATGCCTTCTACATGGGAAGAAGCAAATTCCACTATCGCTATATTTTTTTTGTAGAGTCGTAGGTGTTCAAGTAGTAGAATAATCCCTTTCCGGCCACCATAGAGTCTGGACGCCAGCTTTTTAAGGAGGTTGTTTTCAGCGTGGCAGGGTTACTTTTCAACTGAATGAGGAATCATGAATACAGAAATTGAATCAGGGGCGACGAAGGCATGCCGCGGTGAGGTGTCCGTGCCGGTGGAATCAGACCTGCTTTCGGTACCGGCGTTTTGCAATCACCCGTCGAAGCTTTTTGTAGAACTCACCACACGTTGCAATCTTAGTTGCCAGATGTGCGTTAAACAATCGTGGGACAACGGCATCCATGAAGGAGATATGTCCAGAGAGACTTTTCTTGCGTTGGCTCCCGCGTTTCCGCATGTCAATGCCCTGATTCTCAACGGAATTGGCGAATCGCTCCTCCATCCCGAGCTGGAGGAGTTCATCCGTATCGCCAAACGCGCAATACCTTCAGAAAGCTGGATAGGTTTCCAGTCCAATGGATTACTCCTTGACGAGACCAGGGCGATTTCCTTGGTGGAGGCCGGCCTTGACAAAATCTGCCTTTCTCTGGACGCCATCTGTCCGGATACCTTCAGGAAAATCCGTGAGGGTGGAGAGGTTGAAGATCTGGCACAGGCTTTCGGGGCGTTGAGGGTCGCAAAAAAACGCTATCCGGATTCTCGTCTTCAGGTCGGTGTTGAATTCGTGGTTATGCGCGACAACATTCACCAATTGCCGGATGTGCTGAGGTGGGCCGCTTCCCGTGGTGCGAATTTTGCCATCGTGAGTCATCTTCTCCCCTATGATGCGGCTCACGTTTCCCAGACCGCCTACGATTCCAATACGGCTCAGGCAATCGAGCTTTTTCAGGCATGGAAGGAAAAGGCTGAAGCGGAGGGAATCGACATCTCGAACTACTTCTATCTGAACTTCTGCAAATATATCAGAACGCCGGAGGAGCAACGGATCGTGGACTTCGTCCGTGAGATGATGGAGGAGGCGCGATCACGTGATGTCTTTCTTCATGTGAAAAACCTCCTTGAAATGGACGAGGCTTTGATGGAAGAGGTGAGAGGGATTTTCGAGCAGGCACAGGCAGTGGCCGAGGAAACCGGCCTTGATCTCCGGTTGCCGGAGGTTGCTCCGAAAAATGATCGACGCTGCGACTTCATCGATGACGGAGGCGCTCTCGTGTCCTGGGACGGAGCGGTCCATCCCTGCTATTTTCTTTGGCACCGCTTCAGCTGTCATTTTTCAGGCAGAAAAAAACATGTCAATTCCAAGTCGTTCGGGAACGCTGCGGAACGGGGAATACTCGATATCTGGAATGACCCGGCATTCTTTGCGTTTCGCGCCGAGGTCCTCCGCCATGAATATCCCTTCTGTTCCAACTGTAACCTGCTTCCATGCGAGTATTTGTACGCCGAAGAATTCGAACAGGATTGCTATACCAATACCGTCCCCTGCGGCGACTGCTTCTGGTGTCTCGGGTTATTCAATTGTCTGCGTTAAGTCTGTCTTGACGGTGTGGATCTTTGGGAAGGCGAGGGAAATTTCTCTCGCTTTCTTTTTTCCCGGGCAACTATATGTGTTTCATCAAGCCGCCGCTATCTGCGATTAAATGGGTACGGTCAACCTGACTTTTCATTGTGCGTTACAATAAACAAAAGCATGTATTGGAGGAGAACTCTGGATACCACAGGAGCGCTGAACAATTTTCTGGCCGGGGTGGAAGTTCGAGCCCTCCGGATGGCTGAATTCTCCGTTGGTGATACAGATGATGCCCTGGATCTCGTGCAGGATGCAATGCTCGGTTTTGTCCGTAGTTATGCATCCCGCCCCGAGGCGGAATGGAGTGCCCTGTTCTACAGGATTCTCCAGAATCGAATTACCGATTGGTATCGCAGGACGGCGGTCCGTAACCGTTTCCGGGCGTGGTTCGGGTTTCAGGGTGATGACTCCGAAGAGAAGGAGGATCCCATCCAGACCATCGCGGATACCTCCAGTCCTGACCCCGCGAAGTCCCTTGCTTTATCTGACGCAGCCGACGCATTGAAAAGGGCAATCAGCTCTCTCCCCCTGCGGCAACGACAGGCATTTCTCCTGCGTGCGTGGGAGGGGATGGACGTGGCACAGACGGCGTTCGCCATGGGATGTTCCGAGGGGAGCGTGAAGACGCATTATTCGAGGGCCGTGCATACCTTGCGCGACCTGATGGAGGACTATAGACCATGAGCGGTGAAGAAAAAGACAGGGTCTTTGCTGAAAGAATGCGAAAACTGCTGGATGAGAGCGCGGTACGCCCTGACGAGCAGACAAGAATGCGTCTTCGGAGTATCAGGCTCAAAGCTCTTGAGGTTGCCGAGCAAGGGATGCCGTGGTATCTGCGCTTTCCGCGCTGGGTTACGGCGGGAGGTCTGGCGACCGCGATGGTGCTCGTTATAGCGGTGTCCCTGTGGATGGGAACAGGGCGCAACGCGCTTCCCGTTACCCAGGTTGAAGACCTGGATATCCTTACGAACAACGAACAACTGGAGTTGTACAAGGATCTGGATTTCTACCGTTGGCTTGAGAGTGCGGACAATTCCGGGTAAATGGCTGTCCGTTTGCGTGAGTGCTGGAGTGTGACAGATGACTTCCTTGCCCGGAGCCCCCTGCATAGAATGTATCGGAAGCTGTGGTACCGGCGGGGGACATACTTTTGATCCTCCGCTCCTGACACGTGGCATGGAAGGGCTTTCGATTGTCGTTGTAACCGAATACTGATACCAACCCGGCGCACTATATGAAAAGGAAAGCGGTTATGAAGAGATTTCTGTTGGTACTGGTTATGCTTATTACCGTTGGGGGAACCCTGCCGGCGTGGGGCGATGGCGCCGGAGTTCCGTGGAATCAATTGACCCGGGAAGAGCAGCAACTATTGAAGTCGTATAAGGACCGTTGGGAGGGACTGTCTCCGGAGAAACGGGATCGGTTGCGCAGAAGGGCGGAGAGGTGGGGGCGGATGACCCCGGAAGAGCGACGGGAGGCGGAGGAACGATATAAACGATGGAGGGAACTCCCACCGGAGCAGCGTGAGATGATACGCAAACGCTTTTCCGAATTTCGCAAGCTTCCACCGGAAGAGCAGGAAAAAATTCGCAGCCGTTTCCGTTGGTTTCGAACCCTTCCACCGGAGCAGCGCCGGGCTCTTCATGATAAATGGCACCGGATGACCCCCGAAGAGCGGAAAGAGTTGCACGAACGCTGGCAGCGCATGACCCCGGCGGAACAGCAGGATTTCCTCCGCAAATAAGATCCTGTACAGAAAGCTTCTTTCCTTTTGACGTTATCTCAGAAAAACCGAGCGCATAGCGTGCCTCTACTCCATGGTAACCGGTAGACGTCTTGTCAGGTAAATCTCCCGGGGGGATACTGCCGCCTGATAGGCCAAGGCTTCAACCCCATTCCGAATCGCCTGTCGCAGAAGATTCCCGTACTCCGGATCGATAGTGTCCGCAGGGGAAAGGGATCGCGCATCTTCCCGTTGCACGACGAAAAAGATGACGCCACGCCCACCGTTTCGCACCACCTCCATCAGTTCGCGGAGGTGTTTCTGCCCCCGGACGGTAACAGCATCCGGAAACAGCGCTCTCTCTCCGTCGACCAGGGTAACGTTTTTCACTTCCACGTAACAGGGACCGGCCTGCCCGGAGAGAAGTAAGTCTATTCGACTGTTGGCGCCGTACCGCACTTCGGGACGGATTTCGGTGTACCCGGCAAGTTCCGGAATTCTCCCCTCCGAAATTGCCTCATAAACCAGCATGTTGGGCCTGCCGGTGTTGATTCCCACCCACACTCCGTTTGCTCTCACAAGTTCCCATGTCAAGGGGTGCTTTCTTTTCGGGTTGTCACTCCGTGAAAGCAAGACCTCGCTTCCAGGTGTCGCGCACCCCTTCATGCTCCCGGAATTCGGGCAATGGACCGTTACGGTCTCTCCGTTCCGCAACTGCGCATCCGCAAGGAAACGCTGGTAGCGACGAATAAGTATTCCAGGGTATAACGTGGCGGGAAGTCTCATGGCATAGTGACAAGATTCTGTCGTTTCCTTTTCGAATTGCGCCTGCCGATGCTATTCGGTAACCGGGTCTTCCGGTTTTCCAGCCGCCTGAAAGAAGATGGTTCCGAGCATGATATCAGCAATGGCTCCGGTAACCACACCAACGGGAAGAAACACTACTGTTGATGTAAAGAGCCCGGTGGTGATGGTCATAAAACAGAAGGGTCTGAGCATACCGTTCAGGGAGTCTGGGAGTCTCAAGAGCTTTATCCCGAAAAGTATCTGCGCAACTCCGAAGGCCGCGATCAGGAGAAGGGAAAACCAGTCGAGTGCTTCCGTCCAAGAGGGGAGGAACAGTCCGACAATGACGGCACTTCCGGCAAACAGGTTCGTCGCTATCAGGAAATCAATGTAGTTGTCCGTGTCATGGAAGGAGTGACGGGTATTCAGGAACTTCTTCAGGAGCCAGGTCAGGCAAGTGAAGAGAATAATGGCCACCACCTGCATGGTTGCCTGAAAAAAGGGCGTGTTGGGGATGTTTCCATCAGAGAAATAGTATGACAGTATCAGGAACGGTATACTCAGGACCGCGCTTGACATGGCGAGAAAGCCGGCCATTCGTAGAGTTTTCGAAGACACCTTTTTCCTCCCTGGATGGAAACGAAAGCGCAAAACGATTGCAGTGCCCTGCATCCCGTAATGACAGGAAGAGGGATAACCGGTTATATTCAAGATAAATTAGTTTTATTTATATTGAAAAATTGAGGCACATACGGTAATAGATATCCCGTAGACCCTCCTGCAATGAACCCCGGCTTCCCCGGCACATTCCATTTTGTGCCCCGGCTTCCGGGGTATTTTTTTGCTGACCGACACTCCGTGGGCTGAACCTTGAGCATGCACCTTTCTTCCCCATTGAACGCAGAGCGGCATCTAACGGAGCGGTTTTCCCTCCAGCGCCTGGATCAGAGGTATGAGAAGGGAACATTCCCGGTCCGAAAGCCCGACGGGATTCGTCCGGATCATCTCGCCGAGCGCGGCTGTTATCAGTGCACAATGACTTGCATATAAATCTCCGACGGTTTGGGCAGTCAACGGCAGCCACCGAACCGCCCGGGCATCGTCTCCCGCCCGAAGACTCATCCGATCGGCAATGTCCGCTGCAAGGTGCAGGTGTCTTGCCGTGGTTTCCATCCATGCGTGGTCCGTGTTGCGCGGGTCATCCACGTAACCCCGGTATGTCAGCGACCCCCGTGCCATATCCAGTTCGACGCCGGTTTCCTCGCGCAACTCCCGAGCCAGGGTGCGGGAAACCTCTTCCCCCTTGTCCACCATCCCGCCGGGGATAGCCCACTGGCCGTTATCCTTTCGTTGCACTGCCAGCAGTTCAATGGAGCCCGTTTCCCTGTTGAACCTGGTAATGATGGGATCAGCCGCGTAGTTCGGCCCCCATTTTCCCAGGAGTCCTCTCCCGGACAGGCCGGTTCTGCCGACGGGGTTTAGCGGGCGCCCCTGCTCGTCAAAGGTCAGCCGTCCAGTCAGACTTTCGAGGGGAAGCGCCGGAACAAGAGAGATGTCTTCCGGGTCGGCCCAACCGTTGGTTTTTCTTGTAGAATCGTTTGCAAGCACGATGGGAGAGACGTAGTAAGGAGGCGCATAGCCGGGGTAGTCCGCTTCCCATTCCACCAAGTGGTCGGGAACGGGGAACCTCTCGGGATACTCGGGCGGCCTTTCGCTCCGTGCCTTTCTGTGCCACCCTCTACAGGAAGGCTTGAGAGCATCGCATGTCTGGTCGACCATGGGATTCCGCGTATCCATCATATTCTCCTCCCCGCTATTTCCATACTGTTTCCGCTCACGGCAGGCGCCTGCCGTTCCGCAGGGTTTCAGCAATTGTATGCGATACGCCGTCCTTTGTCGATGACAATAACCGAAATCATTGGAGGGCCCGCGGTTTTGTGTCTCTACGCGGGCATCCAGGTGTCAATCTTGACAAAGAGCGTCTGGAAAAGGTAGACTCCCACAGGAAAAAGCTATATATCAGCGACATTCCGGTCGGAGAAACAATGGAATTCAACGGTACAATTGTTGTGGTCACGGGTGGTACCCGGGGAATCGGCAGGGCGGTATCCCTCAGGTTTGCCAGGGAAGGCGCGCTGGTTACGGCGGCGTATCTGAAAAATGACGATGCGGCACGCTCGCTGTTGGAAGAGGCCGCGGGACTTCCGGGCGAGATCCGGGTACTCAAGGCCGATGTGAGGACATCCGAAGGGGCCGTTGCCCTGATGGACGCAGCTTCCCGCGATGCAGGCCACATCGATGTGCTGGTGAATAACGCGGGTATCATCCGCGATGCATACCTTGCCATGATGTCCGAAGGCGATTGGGCGGACGTTATCGAGGCAAATCTCTATCCCCTGTTTCACTGCTGCAAGTGGGGCGTTCGAAAGATGCTTGCCCGGAAAAAGGGCGCGATTGTCACTGTCGCCTCCATCTCCGCCTTTACCGGAAATCCGGGACAGACGAATTACGCAGCCAGCAAGGGCGCCGCGGTAAGTTTCACCCGCTCCCTAGCTCGGGAGGTGGGACCTCTCGGAATCAGGGTGAACACCGTTGCGCCGGGCCTCATCGACACAGAAATGGTCGCCTCGCTGAAGCAGGAACTGGTGGATACCATTGTCAACAGCTCATCCCTCCGCCGCATCGGCCGTCCGGAAGATGTTGCCGAAGCGGTGGCATTCCTCGCGTCGGAGCGCGCCGCATACATTACCGGGCAATGCCTGATTGTCGACGGCGGCATCGTGTGACGACGGCCCCCGAAAAAAGGAATTCATGACGAGAAAACGAATCGCCATTACCGGGTTGGGTATATTCTGTGCTGCCGGCAAGGATATCCCTTCCTTTTCGCGCAATCTCCGGCAGGGAGCGAGCGCCATCGGGTCCATGGATCTCTTTGATGTGACACCGTTTCCGGCACGAATCGGAGCACAGGTAAGAGACTATGATCCGCTCGCGTATTTTGACCGGAAAACCGCGTCAAGGCTTTCGCGGGCTGATCAGTTCGGCGTTATCGCCGCCGGTGAGGCGCTTGCCGAAAGCCGCGTGACGGATTGCTACTCTCCCTATGACATCGGGGTTTCCGTGGGAGCCGGGGCCGCGGGGATGCTCCATGCCGAGCAATGGCTGAAGGAAATCATTGCGGGAGGGAAAGGCAGACCTTCCCTTTTGCGCGGTATTCTTCCCGACAGGACAGCCACTGCCATAGCTTCACACTTCGGTCTCAGCGGGTACCAGGGAAGTATCACCACGGCCTGTTCCTCATCGGCGACAGCCATTGGCTGGGGCGCAGACCTTGTTGCGACCGGAAGGTTGAAGTCGGTGGTATGCGGCGGTTCCGATGCGATTTCTCTTCTCACCTACGCCGGCTTTAATTCCCTGCGGGTTGTGGATACCGAGCCGTGCGCTCCCTTCAGTCTGGGCAGGCGGGGAATTTCATTGGGAGAGGGGGCCGCTTTTTTCGTGCTGGAAGATGAAGAGGGGGCAACCAGGCGTGGCGCCCGTATGTACGGATATATTCTCGGCTATGCGGCTGTCGGAGAGGCGTACCACATGACAGCACCGGAACCGACCGGGGCCGAGGCCGCACGGGTCATGGCAAACGCGCTTGACCGGGCCGGGGTGCGGAGAGATGATGTCGGCTGGGTGAATGCCCATGGTACCGCGACTCCATTGAACGATGTGGTGGAAACCAAGGCCATGAAACTGGTTTTCGGCGAACGGGCCGGCGCCGTTCCGCTGGTTTCCACGAAAGGTCTGACAGGGCATTGCCTGGGTTCAGCCGGCGCAATCGAGGCGGTTGCCACGGTGGTTTCCCTGAACGGAGGGTTCATTCCCCAGACGCTCAACTTCCGGGGAGCGGATCCTGAGTGCGACCTGGACTACTGCCACGAAGGCACACGGGAAAGCCAAGCATCGCTGGCGCTTTCCAATTCCTTTGCATTCGGCGGAAATTGCACCTCCCTGGTGATCTCTTTATGAGCGCTAACGGTACAGAAATCGTGATAACCGGCCTTGCCGCCATAACCGCTGCCGGAGTCGGTCTTGATCCTCTTCGGGAGACGGTGCGGTCTCGTGTTTCCGCTCTGCGCCCGATTCCGGTGGAGATAGCGGGCGGTGAAGGCCATCTGTGGGGCAGGGCGGAAGGTTTTCGGGCAGCTGATTTCATGCCGCCGCTGAAGGCAAGGAAATTCGACCGCTGCAGCCTGTTCGCGGTTGTCTCGGCAGGGATGGCACTGCGTGACGCCGGTATCGATTCGGCCGCATTCGGCGCAGAGAGAATCGGTATCGTCCTTGGCTGCGGCTTCGGCGGCATCGCCAATTCCGAGGAGTTTCTCCGCGGCTACTTCACGCGGGGGGGCGACGGCCTGGTGCCGATGCTCTTTCCCAATACCGTTCCCAATGCCCCGGCAAGCAATGCATCCATTGAACACGGGCTCAAGGGACCGAATGTCACCTTTGTGCAGCGCTTCTGTTCCGCCGAGGCTGCCTTTGAGATGGCGTGCCGCTTCCTTGAGGAAGATCGGGCGGATATCGTCCTGACCGGCGGGGCTGACGAGCTCAACCCGTTCATGATCCGTGCATTCCGGGACATGGGCCAATTGCGGGTGCATGCCCGAGGGTTCAGCGAAGGGGCGGGCATTCTCGTGCTGGAAAAGGGCGCGGTTGCACGGCGTCGCGGGGCGGCGATCAGGGCAACCGTCGGCGATATCCGGACAATCGGTCGGCTGGCGCCGGGGCGCGAAGAGGAAGGGTTCGCGAGACTTATCGGCACAGGGAAAAGCCCGTCGCTCATTTCCCTGTCCGGTGTGGCGGGAGAGATACCGGTGTTGCTGGACCGCCTGCCGTCCGCGCCACGCCTGGAAACCTCCCCTCTCCTCGGCCGCTCCCTTGCCATGGGAGGGACGGCGCTGATTTCTCTCATCCTGGCTTCGTCACCTGGAGATTCCGTCGCCCACTACACCGCATCACCGGAGGGCCCGTACTATGGTATCGATTTCAAACGATCAGAATCCTTGTAATCCGGACCCGAGCGCGTACCTCCCCCATCGCTCTCCCTTTCTCCTGATCGATCGCGTTCTGTCCCGGGATCCGGGTCGCGGCGCATCGGGCATACGCTGTGTCACCCATGATCCCGGCGGCTATCCGGAGGTTTTTCTCCTGGAGTCAATGGCCCAGCTTGGCGGTATCGCGGCCTCCGAGCGCGAGGGTGAGGGAGGATTTCTGGCGGCCATCGACCGGGCATCGTTTCACCGTAAGGTCCGGCCGGGTGACCGAATCGTTATCACGGTGCGCATCGTCAAAACATTCGGAAGATTGTATGTTCTGGAGGGAGAGGCGCATGTCGACGCCGAAACGGTGGCGACCGCTGTCCTTACACTCGGCATCGGGATGATATCAGGATAAGAAGCAATTTCTCCTATCGTCGCGCGGACACGCGCGATGACACCATACGGAACGAAGGATTTCATTTCATGACGTTGCAAAAGCTTTTTCTGATACCGATTGTCGCTGCCCTGTTTTCTCTCGCCTCTCCGGTGTCCGCCTCCCCTCTTTCGGCCGTGGAAGGTCTGGAATTTCTGCGTCGCGCGTTTGTCGGTGTAAATGATTTTACCGCGGAAATTACCCAGGAGAAGCAACTGTCCCTCATGAAGAAGAAAATGACCGCCAGCGGCACGGTCCGATTCAAGAAGCCCGATACCTTTTACATGGAACTCTATTCTCCGTACGCCAGCCGTATCCTGCTCAAGGACACTACGCTAACCCTCAAGCTTCCCAATGAAGGCGTCCGGCAGAAGATCTCCCTGCCACGAGAGCAGGGACTCGGCCGCTGGATTTCCTTCCTCGACCGTCCGGTGAAGAGTCTCCCCGACGGTTTCGATGTTCGTGCGGAAAAGCGCGGGTCAACCGTGATCCTTGAGATTGCTCCGCGGAAAAAAGGGGCCATGAGAGAGATTCAACTCTCCCTGTCACAGGACGGACGTTTGAAGAGGCTCGTTCTGGAGGAGAATAACCGGGACCGGACGGTTATTACCTTCCATCGAATGAAGAAGAATGCCGGTCTGACAGAGGGGGATTTCCGGTTGGAATAGGTTCTGCGGTGATCCGGAGCGACGAACACGAAGGCCGGCCGGCGGCGGATACCTCGCCACGGATGCGGAAGGTGGTAGGTCGTGGCCGGATAACGGTTTGGCGTGTATACAGGGGTTCTATTGACTTGCGGTGGTAACGGCGCCGCCTTTCTTGCTGATCCGTCCGGGCTCCTCGGTTTCCGTCAGGGTCACGTCTTCCGGGATTCCTGACTTTCTTCGCAACGAAGACCGAACCTTGTCCCAATCAACCTTGTTTTCCGCGTTATGCCGGTTGAGTTGTCCTTTCGCCTCATCTTCCAGGTTCTTGATGCGCCTGTAAACGTCGCCATGAACCTCGAGAAAAACCCGCCCGTCGTCGGAAAGAGCAACCTTTACCGGTTGATAGATAATCTCCCCGCCTGTGTTTACCCTGATGTCCGGAAATATCTCCTCAATTTTCGCAGGGTGAACCCGGATGCAGCCATGGCTGCTGAAGGTATTGATGGATGCCGGACGGATTGTCCCGTGGATGAGGATCCCCGCCATGGAGGTCTTAAGGGCGTATCTGCCCAAGGGGTTTCGCTTGCCGGGCGGAACCTTCACCTGAACGACCTTTCCTTTTTGCTTCATTTCCTTCTGGATGGATGGCGGGACAAACCATGTGGGGTCTTTTACCTTCGAGGTTATCCTGAACTTTCCCGTGGGTGTCTGCCAACTCACGGACCTGGTGTTTGTAGGCATTCCCAGGCCCACCGGCACCGCTTTCTCGAGTTTCCGATCACGGAAGAAATAGAGGGTGCGATCCGGAATGTTGATCACGATTCCTTCCGTGCGGGTCTTCGGCACGATTCTGCGGGTGTTGATGTGCAATTTCCGCCCCGGTTCCAGGGGTTGCGAGGGGTCCAGGTTGTTGTCACGCGCGATGGTTCGCCAGTTGACTCCCAACCTCGCGCCGAGCGTACGCAGTGACTGCCGTTTCTTGACGGTATAGACCTTTTTTTCCCCGATCATGAGTCGCGAACTTACCGGGCCGTTGTCCGCATCCTCTTCGCCTTCGTTCGCAGTGAAGGAACTCTTGCCGGCGGCCGCCGTATCGGGTGGTGGTGAGACCTTCTGTGGATTGTCGTTGCCGGGAATCCTCGGAGGCGTATCGGGCGTAGTCTCCGGCCTTCCTTCGGAAGGAACGTCGGCAGGAGCAACAGGCGGGGGAGGTTGTTCCCCGTTCGTCGACGATATCGTAAGGGCTTTCACCTTTTTTTCGTAGAGCGAGCATTTCAGCAGGGTCAGGTGATACAGTTTCCCCGCCTCATCGACATTGTTCTGCCGGATCAGTTCCTCCGCCCTTGAAAATGTATCCATAATGCTGGTATATTCCGCGGCCAGCGGGGGGGGCGGCGTACTCTTGCGAACGGCTTCCATGGCGGACAGCGCTTCGTCACGGTAGCTCCGCGATTCGGCGAAGCAGGCGGTAACGGTAATCAGTGAAAAAAGGATGACAAGCAATGATCCACAACGCATTGGTATTTCCCTGCCCTTGCGAAAAGTATCGGGCGTCCGACCCGTGTCTGCCGTCCCTCTCTCTCCGTGACATCACCGTGAAGTGAGGTGTCGGTGAGAGCGCCGCTGTTCGGTGGTTGAGATAATAGCAAAAAAAGCCTAAAAAGCAATTCTAAAGCTGGCTTCGATTCGGGTGGAGGAAGTGTGAGAATTCATGTGCAGGCATCCCGTTTGTCTCCTGTCCCTCCGTCGGAATTTCCGGAAAAAATGCTTCCGAACTTGTTCCAACCGGTATATACTTACAAATCTTTGTCAGACCCTGAATAAGTGACGCCTTCATGCCTTCGCCTTCGCGGAACGCCTCGGTTTCCGGGTGAACCAATCCGACGAAGTTCACCCGGCGTGAAACAGCATCGGCGACGTTCAAACCCCGGCATTCCGCTCGCCTCGGCATTCGGACATCACGGATGCAGGCTGATGAAAACAGAAAAGATTGCGGGAATTTCAGAAAATCCGGCGAGCAGGGTCGTGACGATGGAGCGGAGTTCGGTATGTATCCGCTTTTTTTCGCGGAGCATTCGGCTGGGAGAGCAGTATGTATTGTAGCTATTTCGGTTTCCGGGAAAAGCCTTTCACCATAACCCCCAACCCCCAGTTCATATTCCTCAGCAAAAACCACAAAGAAGCGTTTGCGCATCTTCTTTACGGGATTGATAATCACGCGGGATTCATCGAACTGACGGGAGAGGTCGGCACCGGTAAAACCACAGTGCTGCGTACGCTGCTGAACCAGTTGGACAGTGACAGCTACCGTACCGCTCTCATCTTCAATCCTTCCCTTTCCGCGCTTGAGCTTTTGCAAAACATTAACCATGAATACGGCATACCGTCGGACGACCAGGTCAATTCCCGGCTGTTGGATTCCCTGAACCGGTTCCTGCTCCGGGAGAACGCAGCCGGCCGCACCGTGGTGCTTGTCATCGATGAGGCGCAGAACCTTGAACCGCAGGTTCTTGAACAGATACGGCTCATCTCGAACCTGGAAACGGAACGGGACAAGCTGATCCAGATTGTGCTGGTGGGGCAGCCGGAACTGCGTGAGAAGCTGCGGCGTTCGGAACTCAGGCAATTGAGCCAGCGGATAATGGTCCGCTATCACCTGTGCCCCATGGATTATGCCGATACCGTTGAGTACATCGAGCACCGCCTGGAGGTGGCCGGCGGTCGGCGGCTCGATATCTTTACCCCCGGCGCGTTGAAGCAGGTCTTCCGCTATTCGGGAGGGCTTCCCCGCCTCATCAATGTGGTGTGCGACCGGACTCTTCTGGTGGCGTACACGAAGGGTACCAGCGAGATAACGGCCCGTATGGCGGCCGAAGCAATCGCGGATGTGAAGAAGGAGGTCTCTCCTTTTCCGGTCCGAAGGTTCGCCCGTTTCGCGGGAATTGCGGCCGTGGCGATGCTGGCTTTCTTCGGGCTCTTTACCCTGATGCGCGGCTTGCCGGGTGTGGGGGAAAGGTCTGCTCCCGACGACCGGGGCGCACTCACGGAGAAACGCGACGTACAGCTCGCTGAAACCGCATCTTCCCACGCCATACGGGAAATCCTGGCAAAGCAGACGGAAGGAGAGAGTGTGGTCGCGGCCTTCAATTCGCTGGCACGGGACTGGGGTGTGCCGCCGGTCGTACAGGGGAAAGATTCGGCCTCGTTACGTCTGGAAGATCTCGCCGCGCGGAGCGGGCTCCGCGTTTCACGCTTCACGGGAAATCTGGGCGCCTTGCTCCGCATGGACTACCCGGCAATCCTCGAAATGAACCTGCCGGAAGGTGGGAAACGGTACCTGGCCCTTCTGGGAACGGAAGACGGCAAGCTGGTTCTCTCGCCCCAACCGAGGGAACGGAGTTCCGTCACTAGCGCCGAAGTGGAGGGCATCTGGTCCGGACGCAGTTATCTCCTGTGGAAGAATCCCCTGAACATTCCCCCCGTCACCAAGACCGGAACCAGCGGTGAGTCCATTCGGACACTGAAGAAGATGCTGCGGGGAGCGGGGGTCTATCAAGGGCCCGTAAACGACGTGTTCGATGACGCCGCTGTCGCGGCGGTGCGGCGCTTCCAGGCTGCGAACGGCCTGGAGCCCGACGGAGTGGTGGGGAATCAGACACTGCTTCTCCTGTATCGCGCGGGAGGAATGTCCGCATCTCCCAGACTCGTGAAGAAAGGGGAGTCATAACTCGATGAGTTTCATACTGGATGCTCTGAAAAAACTGGAACAGGAAAAGGCGGCACGCAGAGGCGGAAATGTGAATATTTCCGATGAAATAGTAAGGGGGAGCCATCGCGTTTCCCGCGCATCGAAGCGAACGGGACCGATGAATGCGACAACCGTCGGCGTGGGGCTCGTGCTGTTGATCCTGGTCGTGGCGGTGGCTGTTTTATGGCGCGATCGGGGAGTGGTCCGCGAGACGGAGAGCCCTGTCGCTGATACGCAAGTCCGCCCGCGGGAACCGATGGTCGCTGAAAGGGCATCGGTCCCGGTATCCCCTCGGGTACAGGAAGTGCCTCCGGTCCGCGCCGCGGCGCCTCCCGCTCCCCGGACCGAAACTCTTCCGCCACCCCCGCAACCTCGCCTTTCGCGGACCGAAGTTCCCGCGAGAACATCACCGCCGGTTGCGTTCACTGAACGTGGCGGTGACTCGTATCAGGGGAGTGGGTCGTCGGGTGGAGGCCTGACGGTTTCCGGGATTGCCTGGCAGGATGAGCGTTCCGCCCGCAGGGCGGTGGTTAACGGCACCCTTCTGTCGGAAGGGAATACGGTCGGTGGCGCGAAGATCGTGGAAATACAGCAGACCCGCGTCCGCTTTTCATCGAATGGGCGGACCTTCGAAGTATCTCTCTCCGCTCCGGTGCAGGGCCGGTGAAGCGTCTAGCGTGAACCTGAAACGAGAACGGGCCGGGACATGGTGATGTTCCCGGCCCTTTGCGTTGGTTCGGAAAATATCCCCGCGGTCGGCGAAGTGACGCTCTCCCGCTATTTTCCCGTTCTGAAACTCGCCATCTCGCTCATTGTGCTGCCGCCGTTCCTGTCAACGTCCGTCACCCGCCACCAGTAGGTGGTGTCTGCCTCCAGTGCGATGGATACGCTGTGCCGTCCGAGGGTTTTCTTGTCGTTCGCGGGCGTATTCCCGGCGCTTCCGAACGAAGCAAGGGCAGCCGTAACCAATGCTCCTGCCAGCAGGAAAAAGGCAATCCTTCGAGTTCTTTTTCCCCTAGCCATCGCCACCAGTCCGCACATGCCGAAAAAGGCCATCCCCGCGCCGGGCAAGGCGCTTCTCGCGCCGTTTGTCGGTTTCACCGATATCACTACAGATTTCCATTGAGCTCGTGAAGGGTCCTCACTGGTATAGTCAAGCCTGTAGCTGACGATGTCCTTCGCGTCCACTCCCGGACTCTTTTCCCAGGAAAAAACCGTCGGTTGCCGCGCCACGTCGACATCCCGGTTTTTCGGGGAGACAAGCCGCGGACCCTCTAGATTTCCGTAGATGATCAGCTTTCCCTGATCGATGTACCCCCAGCCCGCTTCCATGATGTCTATATCGGTCGTCCCGGCCGGAAGCGGTTCCACCTTGATGATGGTCGCGCATTTTGTCGAGGTTCCCGCGTTGTGGTCCAGGTTGAAATCATAGGGCCAGATCGTTCCCCGGTTGGGATTGTTCGATGGCTGGTCGGGAGGCGAGACGATTTTCTGTGGGGCAATAACACGGTACGGCCCTTCGCTGTTTCTCGCCAGCCTGTTGCCCACGCCCAACGTGCCCGGCACGAGGTCCCTGTCGTCAACCCGCAGTGCGAGGAGAAGCCGGAGGCCGTTGAGCGCAGCGATGGAATCGCCGTTCTTGCGTCCCGCGACACCGGGTGAACTGTAGTCGCACCAGCCGTACGAGGTCTTTGCCTTGTCGGCTTCCACGGCATAATAGAAGGGGGCGGCCGGATAGCTCCCCTTCACGTGCGGGTCGCCGGAGTTGTCCGCCTCCATGGGATGCCCCTGGGAGTAACCGTCCGGAGAGTACACGGTTATTTTTGTCGCCGAGGGGGAGACACCGGCCCTTGCAAGGAGATGCTCCATAATCACTCCCGAATACTCGGCGTAGTAGTCGCCGTCTTTCGAGGCATTCATCAGCAGAAACTGGGAGTGTTGCGGCATGGACCTGAGTTGCTCCCTGGTGAAAATGCGGAACGGTGCGACCGTTTTCGACGGGTCGTCCCTGGCGTCTCCCGGGTAGCGAACCGATCGGACCTCGTCGATGTTGGAGTATCCGTCACCATCGGAATCCCGGGACTCAATCGATCTCAGGGCGGCCGTGTTCCGGCCAGCGTCGCGGTACTCCCGTCCATAGGGGTTCAGCGTGGCGCTCTTGTCGCCCTTCCCGTCGTAGCCGTACCGGTAGTGGCACCACTGGCAGCTTCCGAAGGTTGTTTTCTTTCCCTTGATGGTATCCGTGCCCCCGCTGTGGCAGAGGGTGCAGGTGTCCAGTTTCGTACCCGTCGCGCCGGGGTATGTTTTTTGGAATTTCGGCGCGTCCGACTCGCCCATGTGGTGGTAGGCGGCTGAAACAAGGGTCGGCAGGCCTCCCGCAAGCAGCAGGCAGCTCGCAAGAAACAGAAGTCCTGTCTTTAGCGTCTTTGGCATCTTTTTCTCCTTGTGAGAAGATACGGTGCGCGTCGGCGGAGCCGTCCCGCGGGTTGACGTCGGCGTGCTCTGTTTCGCTATATAACAAAATATATTTCAAAAGAGCAAGATAGTATCTTCTATTGGCTGTCCGTCGGGAAGCGCCTGCTGACTTTACGCGGAAATTCCCGATATATATTCTTGATTATATCGAATGTCTCGGGTACAATCCTTCGGGTGTCGTCCCCGCGGTAAAGACGTAAAAATGAGGGGGAGGAGTTGTCCGATGTGGAGTGTTTCCGTTGATGGCGTACGAGTGTATCGCGCTGGAAAGAACGACTGGGCCGGAGCTGCCTTGGCTGCCGAAAACTGCGCGGTATTTCATGAAGATGTGGAGGAGGAGATAGTCGCGGATGATCTCAAGTCCTGCTACAATTGCCGGTTTCGACGCTGGACGGAAGCATCATTCGCCTGTTTCCATCCAAAGGGAGGCTCCGCACACTGACACCGTCATTTCTTATCTTCGTCAACCTCGCATCTGCGGCACTCGATCCCGCATTCCGCGCACCTCTTCGACATTTCACGAGGGAGAAAGATATTTGTCGCGCCGCAGATCTTGCATAAGACCATAATCGGCTCATCCTTGTACAGGTAGCAGTTATAGTACCACTCCCAGTTCATATTCTTGATTTTTTCCAGTTCTTCTTCGGTCATTTCCCTTTTCGCAAACTCATAGTGCAACTGTTTTTGTTGCGATGTCCTTCTCTCCTCTTCTTTTGCCTGTTTTTTCTCCATTACCGTTTTCCCTTCTCGAAATGGTACGCGATAGCGCGCCTGTCCACGCCCTACATTTTCTCTTTAATTGCGTGGTAGTCAAGCGCCGCGGAGAACAGTCACGAGAGCAAAGATGTGCGACAAACGGCAATCGCGGTTGGTGGGGTGAAGGCTGGATGGGGAGACGGAATTACAGGGTATCGACGGGGTCTATATCCACATTCGTCCGGATGATGCGTAACGGATTCCAGTGCGTCCGGAACGTTGACAGCACTTTTTTCATGTCCGTGCGGTTCCCGGCTTTCAAAAGGATCTGCCAGCGGAAACGTCCCCGGACCTTTGCAAGGGGGGCCGGGGCGGGGCCGAGGATCTCAAGCCGTGCATTCGTCACACGGCGCATCTCTCGCAGCATGGCCGCAGCCTCAAGAGCCGCCTGTTCAACCGGTTTTTCAGCCGTACAGGAAAGGTTCACCAGCGCCAAGTGGGAAAACGGGGGATACCCCGCCTCCTCACGGAAGGACAACTCGTCGTCGAAGAAACCCTCGTAGTCGTGGGCGGCGGCCCTGGCAAGGGCGTAGTGGTCCGGCGCCATCCCCTGTATCAGGACCTTTCCGGGAGCATCGCCGCGTCCAGCCCGTCCCATGACCTGGCTCACCAGTTGAAAGGTGCGTTCCGCGCTCCGGAAATCGGGGAGGTTGAGGGTCGCGTCCGCCGAGACCACCCCCACCAGCGTCACGCCGGGATAGTCATGTCCCTTGGCTATCATCTGGGTTCCGATCAGGATATCGATGTTTCCCTCCTCCAACTTTCTCAGGATACGGGCGTGTCCGCCCCTGCCCGCCGTGGTATCGCTGTCCATGCGTGCGACCCGCGCTCCGGGGAGCAGTTCACGCACCTCGTCCTCCAACCGTTCCGTCCCCTTGCCGAAAAGGCCGATCTCGGCGCCGTTGCAGCCGGGGCAGACGGACGGGGCAGGGAGGGAGAAGTCGCAGTAATGGCAGAAGTGGCGCTGTTTCGCCCGGTGATAGGTAAGGGTGACGGAACAGTTGGGGCACCTGAACACGTGGCCGCAGTCGCGGCAGACGAGGAAGGTGGCGAACCCCCGGCGATTGAGGAACAGCAGGGACTGTCCGCCGTGCTCCAGGTTCTCGGCGAGGGCGTCCGCCAGTTCCGGTGAAAAAGAGGCGTTTTTCAGCCGTCGTGCATCCAGGATGCGGGTTTCCGGCAGGGACAGGCCGCGCACCCTCTCGGGAAGCCCCAGATAGTGCAGTTTTCCCTGCCGGGCAGCGTGAAAGGTGGTGATGAGCGGGGTGGCGGAACCGAGCACCACCGCCGCCTTTTCCATCTTTCCCCGCACCAGTGCCAAGTCGCGGGCATTGTAGGTAACCCCGTCGGACTGCTTGTACGATGCTTCGTGCTCTTCATCCACCACGATGATTCCCAGATCCTCCAGGGGGGCGAAGATGGCGGAACGCGCGCCGATCACGATGGAGACCTCGCCGCGCCGGATGCGCCTCCACTCGTCGAACCGTTCGCCGGGGGTCAGGCCGCTGTGCAGGACGGCTATCCCTTGGGAAAATCGGCTCCGGAACCTCTTCACGAGCTGCGGGGTGAGGGCGATCTCCGGCGTGAGAATGAGTGCGGTCTTCCCCTGCTCCAGGGCATGGGCGATGGCATGGAGGTAGACCTCGGTCTTACCGCTGCCGGTTACACCGTGCAGGAGAAAGGGAGAGAACTCCCCCCGCGAGATGGCTGACGCAATCCTGTCGTAGGCGGCCGATTGGCTTTCGTTGAGAGCAAGCGGCTGGACCGGTTCGAACACCTCCTCCGCAAACGGGTCACGATAGATCTCGCGTTCATCAACGGTAACGAGTCCTCGCTCCAGCAGCCTCTTCAAGGGAGCCGCGGGGTTGGGGAACAGGCTGTTGAGGCGGGAACGAGATGCTTCCCCATTCTCCAGCAGGTGCAGGAGAATCCGCGCCCCTGTTCCGCGAACGGATGCAGCTTCGGCGGATCCCTCCGTTGCCCGGTAGAAGCGCTCCAGCCGGATGGTCCTACCGCCCCTGATGCGTTCCGTGTCGATTGCGTCCCCATCCGTCGGGCCGCGACGGCTTTCGAGATTGATGCCGGCGGGCAGGGCGGTCTTTATGACCTCTCCCAGGGGGTGGAGGTAGTAGGAGGCGATCCAGCGGAAGAATGCCAGTTCACTGGGGGTGAAGAGGGGGGCATCATCCAGGACCGCGATGATATCCTTCAACTCTCCGCCGGTGGACGCAGCAGGCCCCAGCACGTAACCGGTCACCTTTCTCCGTCCGAAGGGGACGAAAACGCGCACCCCCTGCCGGACGGCGGTCCGCAGATGTTCCGGCACGCCATAGTGGAACGTGCGGTCCAGCGGCAGCGGGATAGCGACCTCGATGATGCCGGTGCGGGTATGGGGCATGTTCTTTCGGACCTCTTCCTGGATTCACGTCCACCATACCAGAGGCGCCGGTTCCGGGCAAGGGACGTTCTTGTTGGCGCGCAGTGTCGCGGTGTTCTTGACTTCATTCGTCCGTTTCCGCTACCCTGTTGAAAAACGATTTTCGAGGTATCCGTGTCATCACCTGAGGAAAAGCTGTACAAGAGGATAAAAAACGCGGTGGGAAGGGCCATCGCCGATTTCGGCCTGATAGAGGAGGGGGATCGCATCGCCGTGGCGGTTTCCGGTGGGAAGGATTCCTACACTCTGCTGCATCTGCTTGAGGCATTGCGGAAGAGGGCGCCGATACGCTACGAGATACTGGCAATCAACATAGACTCAGGGTATCCCGGTTACCGGGCGGACATCATCGAGGATTATCTCGTCCGGCACGGCTTTGCCTGTCACATGGAGAAGACAAATCACTACGATATTATCAAAGAGAAGAGGCGGCCCGGCTCTTCTTTCTGCTCCATCTGCGCCCGGCTGAAGCGCGGGGTGCTCTATACCCTGGCCCAGCAGTTCAACTGCAACAAGCTGGCACTGGGCCATCACCTGGACGATTTCGTGGAGACGCTGCTCCTGAACCAGTTCTTCGTCGGCTCACTGAAGGCCATGGCTGCAAGCATGCTGGCCGACAACGGTGAGACCACGGTCATCCGTCCCCTGGTGTACGTTGAGGAGAGGGACATCATCACCTTCTCGGCCATGAATGAATATCCGGTGGTCTGCTGCCGTTGCCCGGTGTGCGGGGTCGCTGACCTGCAGCGCAAGAGGATGAAGGAACTGCTCACGGACCTGGAAAAGGAAAACCCCCATGTGAAGAGGAGTCTGCTCAAGGCGCTGTCAAATGTCCAGCCGAGACATCTGCTTGACGGGCGGTTGCGGAAGGAGGACGAAAGCCGGCCAGTGCCGGTCTCCTAAGACATTGCCGTACCCTGCACGAAATCTTTCCCCACCTCCGTCACCCTCACTTTTACTTCGTCGTTGATCCGTGCCGCATCGCAGGGTATCGACACCGGGATGTAGTTCCTCGACAGCCCCTTCAACACTCCGTTCTCTTCCTGCTCCAACAGGAGCACGTCCAGTTCCTTTCCGAGAAATTCCTCGAAAAACCGGTTCTTCTTTTCCGCCGACAGGTTTCGCAGCGCTTCGGCCCGCTCCTTGATCACATGCGCGGGCACCCGTCCCGGCATTGTGGCCGCCGGTGTGCCGTGCCGCGGCGAGAAGGGGAAGACGTGGAAGGAGGCAAAGGGGAGGGATTCCAGAAAGCGGTAGCCGTTTTGGAATGCTTCGTCGGTCTCGCCGGGGAACCCGGCGATGATGTCGGTGCCGAGAAAGATAGTAGGGACGGCCGCTGCCAGCTTTTCCACGACCGCCCGGAAGAAGCCGGTGGTGTACGGTCGGTTCATGGCCGCGAGTATCCGGTCGTCGCCGCTCTGCAGGGGGATGTGGAGATGGGGGCAGAGGGTGTCGGCGTTCGCCAGGAGTTCAATAAGGTCGGCGGATATCTCGGTCGGCTCGATGGAGCCGAGCCTCAGGCGGGGGACGATGCGCTCCCGTTCCGCCCGGGCGACCAGGTCGAACAGGGTGGAGGGGGGCGATAGGTCCAGGCCGTACGCGCCCAGGTGAATGCCGGTGAGCACCACCTCGCGGAAGCCCCGCGCCGCGAAGGTGCGCATGCCCTCCAGCGCCCGGTCCGGGGAGACGCTGCGGCTTCGCCCGCGGACGTGGGGGACGATGCAGTAGGAGCACCAGGAGTCGCAGCCGTTCTGCACCTGGAGGAAGGCCCTGGTGTGCTCGGCAAAGGTTTCGAGCAGGAGGGGATCGGCGCGGCGCTCACGGGAGATGTCGGCCACCCGGACCGTCGGCTTGACGTCCGCCACCCGCAACAGTTCGACAAGGTCCCTTTTTTCACTATTGCCGATGATCAGGGATACGCCGGGGAATTCCCGGAACAGTTCGGGCGAGAGCTGCGCATAGCAGCCGGTCACGACGATGACGGCCGAGGGGTTGCGGCGGTGGGCCCGCCGGATCAGGCGGCGTGACTCCGCATCGGTCCGGGCCGTGACCGTGCAGGTGTTGATGACGCAGATATCCGCTTCGTCCCCGAAGGAAACGATCCGGAACCCTTCCTTGACGAGGGACTCGGTCATGCCCGCCGACTCGAACTGGTTGGTCTTGCACCCGAGGGTAACGATGGAGACTCTCTTCATAGCCCTTCTTCGATCCAGCCGCCGCCCAGGACCCGGTCCCCTTCGTAGAAAACCACCGCCTGGCCCGGCGTCACCGAATTTTCCCGTTCCAGGAACCTGACCTCCACGCGGTCGCCGGGAAGCGGAAGGACACGGCACGCCACCGGCTGGTGGCGGTAGCGGATCTTGCAGGATGCGGCGAACGCCGTTGCCGGCGTCGGCATGATCCAGTTCACCCGTGCCGCGGTCAGCCCGTCACGGAAGAGTTCTTCCTTGGGGCCGACCACGACTTGCCTGCGTTCCGCATCCACGCCCAGGACGTAGAGCGGTTCTTTCCAGGCAATACCGAGACCTCGCCGCTGGCCGACGGTGAAGCGGTACGTGCCGCCGTGTATTCCCAGGATAGTGCCCCGTTTGTCGACGATGTTGCCGGAAAGGAGACCAACACCTTTTTCTTCCTCAAGGAAACGGACATAGTCGTCATCAGGGATAAAACAGATTTCCTGGCTCTCCCCCTTTTCCGCGACGCGCAGACCGAGGCGCACGGCGATTGCCCGCACCTCCGGCTTCGTCAGGCCTCCCAGGGGGAACAGGGAGCGGGAGAGCTGCTCCTGGGTGAGGGCAAACAGGAAATAGGACTGGTCCTTGCCGGGATCGTCCCCCTTCAGGAGGTGAAAGAATCCGTCAGCGCCATGTACGATTCGCGCGTAGTGGCCGGTCGCCAGGCAGTCGGCGCCCAGCTCACGGGCCGCGTCCAGCAACAGGCCGAACTTGACGGTCCGGTTGCAGCGGACGCACGGGTTCGGGGTCCGGCCCCGGTAGTATTCATCAACGAAGTCGTCGATAACCAGCCGCCTAAACCTTTCCCGGAAGTCCACCACGTGCAGCGGGATGCCGAGCTGGTCCGCCACGCGGCGGGCATCGGCCACATGTTCGGAGACGCCGTCCTGTTCCGGGGGAAGCGCCGGATGGTCACAGACGCGCATGGTAATACCGATCACCTCGTGCCCCTGATCCCGGAGCAGGGCAGCCGCAACCGAGGAATCCACGCCCCCGCTCATGGCGACGGCGACCCGTGCCGAGCCTTGTGCGCCGTTCGACACCGTCATGTCAGCGATCCAGCCACTGCTTCAGGGCCTCATGGTCCCGGGCCAGTTCATTGTATTTTCGCTCCAGTTCGCGGATCTGGTCGAACAGGCAGGCGATGGCCTTTGCTTCCGGGTCCGGCAGCTTGCCGTGTTCCAGGTCGGTTTTTTCGGCGGGTTTTTCCCCGGTCATCACCATCCTGCCGGGCACGCCGACCACCGTGGCGTTGGGGGGCACCTCCTTGACGACCACCGAATTGGAGCCAATCTTGCTCCCCTTTCCCACGGTGAACGGCCCCAAGACCTTGGCGCCGGAACCGATGACAACGTTCTCCTCCACGGTGGGGTGACGCTTCACCTTTTCCAGGCTTACCCCGCCGAGGGTTACCCCGTGGTACAGGGTCACGTCGTCCCCGATCTCCGCCGTCTCGCCTATCACCACCCCCATGCCGTGGTCGATGAATACCCGCCTGCCGATAACGGCGCCCGGATGGATCTCGATTCCGGTGAGAAAGCGGGCGATATGGGAAATGAACCTGCCGATGAAATAGAGGCGGCGGACCCAGAACCAGTGGGAAATTCTCTGCAGCCACACGGCGTGAAGGCCCGGATAGCAGCAGATCACCTCCAGTATGCTCCGCGCCGCGGGATCCCTTTCAAACACCGCCTTGATGTCTTCGCGTATTCTCTTGAACATGGAACGCCCCTTTTGTTGACGACAGGCTTTGTAAAATAAGTAGTGAATACCGAATAACATACCCGATAAATAGTGTCAAGTATCAGGTGGAGATACATGCTGTGAGGCGTGAAAGCTGTTTCCATGGGGATCGCGGTGTGCCCGGGGATAGCGGCATGCCGGGGAACATCATGTCTTCCGGAAGTTCCGTCGGGGAATGATTTCAGGGGAGGAGCGGGAGAGGAATGCGTCAGGGGAGGCTCTTTCCGAGCTCCCCTGACGATGGCGGTCACTTCTTTTGTGCTGCCTTCGCAATCTTTTCAATAAGCTCGTCGCCGTCCTCGGCAACGATTTTCCTGCCGTCGACCCGGGCAATCTTTGCCTTGGAGCATTCATCGCAGATATCGATGCACTTTTTCACCTTCACGTCCAGATCAGGCATCTTTTCGGCCAACTGTTTCTCTATCTTCCCTTTTCCCTTGTTCTTGTCACAGAGCCGAACTTTCATGTCAGTGTCCCCTTCTTTTCCGGTCCCCGGCGCCTGTCACGCGGTTGTCGCGGGCGGGGTGAAAACGCGCGTCGCCAGGTCCCGGTCGACCATCATCAGACCCTGGGTGTTGTCTCCAACCAGCTTCAACTGGGCGATGATGTCGTTATCGTTCCCCTCTTCCTCAATCTGCTCGGTTACGAACCACTGGAGGAATATCTGGGTGGCGTGGTCCTTCTCCTTGACCGCCTGATCCATCAGATCGTTAATGCACTTGGTGATGAACTGCTCGTGCTTCAACGTCTGCTCGAACATGGAGAGAAGGGTGCCGAACTCCGTGGGCGGTGCGGCGATTGCCGCCAGTTGCGCGTGTTCGCCCTGGCTGTTGAGGTAGTCGTAAAATTTCATGGCATGGGTCATTTCTTCCTGGTACTGCACCATGAACCAGTTTGCGGCGCCCTTCAGGCCGATGAACGTGGTGAACGACGACATGGAAAGGTAGAGGTAGGCGGAATAGAGTTCGTTGTTGAGCTGCTTGTTCAACGTCTGGACCATCTTCTTGCTGATCATGGGCTGCAACCTCCTTGATTTTGGATACCTGAATCCGTGAAGCCTTCACGCCTCGGCCTTCGCGGAACACCTCGGTTTTCTGCATTCGCATGGGTTGAACCGGCCCGACGACGTTCACCCGGCGTACCCGGTGAGAAACAGCATCAGCGACGTTCAAACCCCGGCATTCCGCTCGCCTCTGCATTCAGACATCAGGATTCAGGGGATATCTATTGCCCGTACATTATAGCGGGAAAACAGGGCTCCGCCAGTGGAAAAATCGGCCCTGTCACAGCAGGCACAGGGCCTGTTCCGCCTCAACGAGGACCCTCCACAGATCCTCGCTTTCCCCGAGCCCCAGCTTAATGAGATAAGCCGCGATGCTCATGTTGGTGCGTGCCCTGAAAAGATCCACCTGGCGCTGGAAATCGTCGTCCAGTTCTCCCGATGACTCTCGGTATGCATCCAGGAATTCCTCCGCGGAAATATCCCGCAGGATTTCTCTATGGGGGAAAAACTGGTTGCGGAACTGGGCCAGGAAGCACCCCACGTCAAAGGCCGGAGGAATCCGCAACGAGCTTTCGAAATCGATGGCTGCCACAAACAGCGTCTCCCGGTTTTCCTGGCTGTCCCTGCCGATAATGACGTTCTTGGGGTGGAAGTCACCGTGACCCTGCACCAGCGTGTCCGCGTTGTGCCGGTAGCGGCGGATTTCCTCTTTCCTGACGGCGCTCACGATTTCTTCCGCGCGCCGGGCGTGGCGGTGGCCGATGGCGGTGAATCGTTCCAGGTATCTCTCCAGCCGCTCGGGCTCTTTTGCCGAAAATTCTCCGGCAGGGGTGATGCGGAGCCGGCAGGAATGGAGCCGGGCAAGCCAGCGGGCAGCCATGCGCAGATACAGACGGCCGTCGTCCCGGGACGAGCTCAGGAGCATGTCGAACAGGGATTTTCCCCGTATCCCCTGTTCGATGAGGGTCATGGTGTCGTGATCCTGATCGATGGGGATGGGTACCCGGTAGGGGCCGTTTTCGAAGCCGTGCCGGGCGATGGCTTCCATGACGTGAAAGGCCCGGTCGGCCGTTTTCCATTTGTGCGGATTGGAGATGTTCTTGATGATGATCCGCTCGCGGACCTCGTCCGTTCCCTTGGTGCCGATGGTTACCTCGGTCACTTCGCTGTTCGCCCCTGAGCGTGGTATCTCCTTCAGGAAGGGGCGGCAGCGACCCTTGCGGATCTCCAGCGCAAGCTCCGAAACCGTCTTGACCGGATGGTCGAACTGGGTGGGGTAGAGCCCGGCATATCCGCTGCCGTGGGTGTCGGTGCCGCCGATGGCGGTGAAGCGGAGACGGTGCCAGTCCCGGAGCGCCCTGCTGTTTTCCCGCACGGAGTGGTTCGAACTGAAGATTTCGACGGCGTCCAGTTCGGGGAGGAGAAAAGAGTCGGCATCTGGTTCCCTTCCGTTGCGATAGGGGTGCGCCCATACCAGCGCGGCATCGGGAAAACGCTCGCGGATCCCGGCCAGGGCAACGCCGCGTTCCAGTGCCCTGTCAGCCCCGTACACGAGGACGTCACCCGCGTCGCCGGTCCTCACCTCCTGACCGGTCATGATCAGGAAATGGTCGGGAACGGCCGCTGCGTGACGTGCGGAACGCAGTTCATCCTCGTTCCACAGGTAGTGATGATCGGTAAAGACAACGCCCTGAAGTCCCTTTGCGAACACCTGCCGGATCAGGTCCGCGGCGGTTACGCTGCTGCAGCGGGAGTGCTCTTGTGAGTGCGCGTGCATTTCGATAAGCATGGAGACAGGATAAACGGATTGCGGCTGGGCGACAAGAAAAAACAGTGGGAATTGACGGTGGGGAAAAGGGGCTTGATTTATTCGCGGCACTTGGGATAGAGTGGCTTTCCGGGCATTCGCGCTCGTAGCTCAGCTGGATAGAGCAATGGCCTTCGAAGCCATTGGCCGGGGGTTCGAATCCCTCCGGGCGCGCCATAAAAAACAAGGGGTTACGGTTCTTTCCGTAGCCCCTTTGACGTTTTTTCAGGACGATTGTCAAGGAAACCGTCAGGTAGTGCCGATACTGTATGCTACACCGCTCACGCGGCTTGGCCGTTGCGCCGATGCCCCCTGCCGCCGATTAACCGCACAGACTCTTGTCCCTGCGCTCGAAGACACGTCTGTGCAGATACGGTAAAAACCGGATGGAATGCCTGCGTCGGCGGCAATGCGGCAGATGAGACGAATCAGGATGGTTGAGATATTGAAGAAGAGAAAGTCCAATCTCTGCCGCCACGTTTGACAGTGGAGCAGAAAGAGATACTGTAAAAGCTTGGTGTCCCTGAACCGGCATCAAAAATGAAAATATAGGGTAGTACATGGGTATATGCTCAACGCTAATCTAGTTAAGGAGGGGAAGGTTATGAAGATTACGTACATATCCGGGATGGTGTCAGCATTGTCGCTTGCACTGTCCTTGGTTGCCTTTGCGCAGACAAGCACGCCGGGAGAGGTGTCCCGAGGTCCGGAAAAAGAAGGTGAAAGCCTGAAGGGTATAACAGTATTACTGCCCGATGGTTCACCCGCCATATCGAAAAAAATTATGTTAATCGTTGATGTCAATCATGAGGTTGGCGAAATGGAAAAAATGAGGCCATACGGCACGTTCAGTCCTCCGTTATCAAGAAACATGCTGTTGGTCGTCGGTATCACCCGAAAGGTCGGCGAAATGGAAAGGCTGGGGCCGTACGGGCCTTTGAGTTCCGACAAAAACGGCTTCCTGCCCCTGCCGGAAGAGGTTCTGCGTGTCGCGGGAAAACAACATTCTTTCAGAAATGTCCGGAATTTTTTCCCCAGACTCATTGTGTATGACAAGCCGTCGGATGTAATTGTCCTGAAAGGGGGGGGATACTTCAATTCCAAGGATATTTTTTTTGGTCGGCAGAAAAGCGTACGATTAATCGCGAGCAAGCTGGGCGAAGAGGAGAAAAGGGAGTTCTTTGTCGGAAGAGCGAAATAATCCTTTTCCTGATGGAATACCGGCCGAGCTGAAAGTGGGGGTATCCCCTTCAGGGAGTGGGCCGTGAGTGCGACGATGGGGATGTGTACTCCGTCCGGCTCTTGCCGCCGGATGGTGGAGACCGCTTTTTCGCCGTCCCTGACCGGCATGCTGATGTCCGTCAGAATGCAGTTGAAGCGGTCGGCCAGCCAGGCCTTGACGGCTTCCAGGCCGCTTTCCGCGCATGTGCCGTCTGCAGGGTATGACGTCACGGCTGAAATTTACAGTTCATGATGCTGTCGAATTCTTCCTTGGTGCATTCCGGACAGTACCCGTGGGAGAACAGCACATCACTGTGCAGGCTGATAAAAGATTCAAGTGGATGCCAGTACCCTTCTCCGTCCCGTATTTTCTTGCACTTGCAGCAGATGGGAAGTATGCCTGATAAGACCCGTACCTTTTCCATCTCTTCAGCGAGCCTTTCATTCAGTTCCCGCAACTCTTCCATTTGCCTGGAAATCCTGTCGCGCTGTAATTTTACCTCAAGGTTGTTTCTTACCCGAAGTCGGAGCAGGGCGGGGTTCAATGGCTTCTGGAGATAGTCGGCTGCTCCCAGGGCAAGACCCCGCTTTTCACGGTCGTCGCCTTCCAGCGCGGTGATGAAGATTACCGGTATATCCCGGGTCGCCTCGGAACCCTTGAGTCGTCTACAGACTTCATAACCGTCCATACCCGGCATGGAGACATCGAGCATGATAAGGTCGGGAAGGTGTGTCGCCGAGAGTTCAATGGCCTCTGCACCACATGATGCCGCAAGTATTTCGTAGTCGCCGCCCAGCATTTTTGCGAGAATCTTTATGCTCAGGGGCTCATCATCCACGACAAGCAGTCGTGCCCTATTCGTTTCACCCATCATGAAAAACTCCCGGGGCAGGCATCCCTGCCGATTCCATTATTCAGTTCCTCCGCAAGCCGCTGAACGGCAGCGCGCGCTCAGAGTTTTGATACTGTCGATAACGATGCCGATGGCCGCATCCAATCGGGCACCGATCTCCCTGGCAGATGTCGTGTCATCCCCGGCGGCAAGTCCCCGTTCAAGTCTTTCAGCCAGACCTTGTATCTCCGGCAGGGATAGATAGGCCGCGACACCCTTGAGTGTATGGGCGAGATCCTTTGCCGTGCTGTGATCCCCTCTGGCAAGGGCTTTCCCCATCTCATAGGAAACGGTACCGTATCTTTTCGCAAAATCCTCCATAAGTTCCACATAGAACTCCCTGTCGCCGTCCAGGCGTCTCATGGCGTCAGCCAGGTCGATGCCGGGCAACGAAGCGGATTCCTGAACCGGGGAATCGGGAGAACCCCCGCTTCCAACCGTAGCCGCGTCACGCTTTTCCTCCTTCCCTGCCGGACACAGGCGCGCTAACAGTTCCATCAGTGTATCAACTTCCAGGGGCTTCGACAGGTAGCCGTCGAAGTCACCCGCAAGCAGGCGATCCTGGTCCTCCTTCAGGGCGTGGGCCGTGAGGGCGATAATGGGGATATGGGCTTCCTCCCCTTCCAGGTCCCGAATCCCGGCGGCAGCCTCCTCTCCGTCCATGAGCGGCATGCGGATATCCATGAGAATGCAGTCGAAGTCTCCCGTTTTCCAGGCTTCGACGGCTTCCCTGCCGTTTTCGACGCAGGTGAAGGAGTGCCCCAGTTTATTCAGAAGTGCGGATGCAAAGACCCTGTTAATGTTGTTGTCTTCCGCTACGAGGATGGAAAGGGGGTGCGTCGCTTCCAGCGGTAACGCGGCGGCCTGTTGTTCGAGCGGCGCGGCAGTCTCGGATTGCAGGGAAAAGGGTATCGAGACATGGAATGTGCTTCCCGTGCCGGGCTCGCTTTCCGCCCAGATGCGTCCGCCCATCAAGTCGACAAGTTGACGGCAGATGGCGAGGCCCAGTCCCGTGCCCCCGAATCGTCGGGCGGTGGCCGCATCGGCCTGTTCGAAGGGCGCGAAAATGGCTTCCAGGTTTTCCGGGGCAATGCCGATGCCGGTATCGGCAGTGCTGAACCGTATACGGGCAAGGTCAGACGTGCTTTCTTCCACCCGTGCCGTGAATCTGACCCCCCCTTCTTCCGTGAATTTTACCGCGTTCCCCAGCAGATTGAGCATGATCTGCCTAAAGCGGACCGGGTCGCCCGTGACCGATTCGGGAACGCCTTCGTCGATGTCGGTGGTGAGGGTGAGATATTTCTTGCGGATGCCCGGCGACAGGCTGACGACGATTTTCTCAATACTGTCCCGGAGGGAAAACCCCGTGCGTTCCAGAGCGATCCTTCCTGCCTCGATCTTGGAAAGATCAAGGATATCGTTGATGACGGACATGAGGTTCTGGGCTGAAATGTCCATATTTTCCAGGTACTCCCGCTGTTCCTCCGTGAGGTCGGTCATCTCCAGCAGTTGCGCCATGCCGATGATGCCGTTCAACGGGGTGCGTATCTCATGGCTCATGTTGGCCAGGAACTCGCTTTTTGCCCGGCTTGCCACTTCCGCTTTCTCCCGCGCCTCCTCAATCGCCTGCTCCATCTTTTTCCGTCCGGAAATGTCGGTATGGGTTCCGATGACACGCAGCGGCTTTCCGTCCGGCGACCACTCGATGACCTTGCCCCGGTCCAGAATCCACTTGTAGCCGCCGTCCTTGCACCTGAGCCGGTGTTCGCTGGTGTACACCGGGGTTTCCCCACTCAGGTGACGGTCGATCGCCGCATATACCGCTTCACGATCCTCGGGATGGATACGGGAATCCCACTCTGCAAGGGTGTCGCCGATTTCCTGATCCTGAAAGCCGAGCATCCTTTTCCATTGCGGGGAGAAAAAGACGTGATTCGTTTGTGCGTTCCAGTCCCATACCCCGTCACCCGCCCCTTCCAGTGCGAACTGCCACCGGGCCTCGCTTTGGCGCAGCTCTTCCTCTGCATTCTTCATCTCGGTAATGTCGTTCAACGCCGTCAACAGGTACCGTGAAGACTGTATGCGGGTAAGCCGCGCACTTAAGAGACCGGTGCGGGTTTTTCCGTCCTTGGTGCACACCGTCAGGAGCTGATTGACAATTTCTCCATGCTTTTCCACCTCATCCCGCATCCAGTTTCGTGTCGTGCTGTTCGGCATGATTCCCAGCTCGACGGATGTTTTGCCAATTACCTCTTCCCGCGAGAAGCCCAGCGTATCCAGGAAAGAGCGGTTCACGTCGAGGTAGCGGCCGTCCTCGACGGTTGAAATCGCCATGAGGGTGGAACTGAACTCGAAGGCTTTTGCAAACTTTTCTTCGGAGAATGCCAGTTCGGAGATATCCTTGCAAGCGCCGAAGAGGGCGGGAACACCGTCCCATACTCCCTCCACGACACGGGTTTCCACCGGGATCAGCCAGCCGTCCCTGGTCTGAAGAGGCAACGGGCAACGGCTTTCTTCTCCGGCGAGCATGGCCTGCATGATGCGCTCCGCTTCCTCGCGTACTTCAGGCGGATGGAGCCGGAGAACGTTCAACCCGGTGAGTTCCTCTTCCGAATACCCAAGCCGTTCGCAGGCCGTGCGGTTGGCCCGCACGACATTCCCCCTCGTGTCCAGCACGAACTGCAAATCGAGGGAGAGGTCGAAGAATGCGCGAAGGTTTGCCGTGCTGGTGCGCAGGGCCTGCTCAGCTTCCACCCGTTTGGTGATATCGCGGGAGACGCTGACCAGGCCGATGACTTCTCCGTTCGGCAACGTGATGGGGGTTTTTATGGTGTTGACATACACTGGACCGCCGTCCGGAAGATAGGATATCTCATCGAATTCGTGCGCCTTGGCCGTCGCGATTATCTGCTGGTCGTCATGCTGGAACTTTGCTGCGGCGACGGGAGGAAACAAGTCGCAATCGGTCTTGCCGATGATATTTTCCCTGCTCATGCCGACCGACCGTTCCAGGACGCGGTTGCAGCCCAGGTAGGCTCCGCGGCGGTCCTTGAAAAAGACGATATCCTGCAGTGAATCCAGCAGGGAAGTAAGAAAGACGCTTTTTTCCTCCAGTTCGGCGGTGCGTCTGGCGACCTTTTCCTCCAAGGTTTCGTTCAGTTCGCGGATGTCCCGTACATGGCGCGAAAGCGAGGCTGCCATGGTGCGGAAGTTATCCACCAGGCCGCTGATTTCCTTGGTTCTGCTTTCCGGAAGTTCAACTTCGCCCGCGGTTTCAAGATGCGACGGGAATCTTTCCGTAGCTGTCTGCAGTTGTTGCAGAGTGGAAACCATCCTGCCGCTGATAAGCCGGGCCAAGGGCACGACAAGCAGGATCAGTGCTGCCAGGAGTGATAGCCTGCCCCGCGTTTCCTCGGATAGAATCATCAGGACCGGGTTGAAGGAGGCCTCGACGATAACCGTCCAGGGAGCGTCCCGGCTGACCTCCGCTTCGGCGATATACAGGGATCTGGCCCATCGCTGCAGTATATTCCGGCCTTTTTCCCGTGGCGGAATCCATTGGACTATCTCGGACGTGACACGCCGGGTCGTTCCACCGCCACGGCTGGAAAAGTCAGACATCATCGGCAGATCATCGCGTGTGCTGACGATACTCTTTCGAGATCGATCCACAAGGGTAATGGCCAGTTGCCTGTTGCCGATGATTTCCTTCAGGTAGCTCTTCAGCTCATCCGGCTGGATAACGCCGATGCAATATCCGTGGTATTTCCCGTCCGACACCAGGGGCGACAGGAGGCTGATGATGGGATGGGGAGCCCCGATTCTGCCCATGACCACATCGGGAACGATAGGTTTCTTCGATTCCCGGAGGCCCCTGATATAGGGGCGATCCGAGAAGTCCAGACCCAGCGTCGATCTGCCCAGATCGTCCGTGAGAGGTGAATAGGCAACCGTCACGGCTTCCCTGTCGAGCACACCCATGCGCTTGAAGCCTGGTGTGGCTGTCTTGACGGTTTCGACCAGCCGCTGCATATCGCCTCGGGGCATGGTGTCGGGGTCTTTGATGTGTTCCGCCAGTGCCTGGACAACCTGGCGGTGTCCCTCGATCCAGCGATTCGTCGTCTCCCTGGCCTGCCTGCTCACCAGGAGAGTTCTTGCGGCCAGAACGGCCGTTTCTTTGTCCATGGTGTTGCGCAGGTCCAGCGCGATGAAGATAAGGCAGGGAAAGAGGATCAGGGAAACCATGACGGAGAACGTGAGCTGGTGGAAGGAAGGGAGGGCGGCCGGCGTCTTGCTCGACGAACGGTACAGAAAGACCAGGTAAGCGAGGGAGGCCAGCAGGGCGTTAAAGATGCCGTTAATGGACTGCTTGAGGAGTATCAGGGCTGCGGCTGACGGGGTATCTCCCAGGAACAGATGATAGAAGATCCATACGAGGGGCGCGCCGCACAGGAGCCAGTAGGCGACATCATACAGCAGGAGATCCGCAGGGTCCTTTTTCTTACAGCGCCAACCGACAAAAGCCACCTCCGCCGTGAAGATTATCAACGCCCAAGGATGCTTCCACAGCAGGATTGTGCATGAACCGGCAAGGAGGCTTGCAATGATCCCGGCTCCCATGCCGTAGCGCAGGGTGGCGAACATGACGAAGATGGAGCCGAAGAGGAAATCGAGATTGAGGAAGAGGGGGAGCTTCAACCAGTTGCCGGCAAAACCGAGGAGGCCGAAGAGTATCCCCATGAACAACGTGTTCCTTTGCATTGCGCTCTCCAGGAAAACAGGTTTGCCCTGAGCCCGAGTCACCTTTTCTGCGATGGTATGTCTCTTTTCTTTATCTGATTAGCGATACTCTTCCGCCACGAAAACCATACGTGCTTCGACACGCTCAGCACGAACGGGAAATCACCAGGTTATGACCGTTCACCCTGAGCTTGTCGAAGGGTGAATATGCCTGGCGGAAGATCATCGCTAATCAGGTTTCTTAATGAGAGACATGGTAGCAGAATTCCTGTTGCAGTCTACCGGATATATCGGCATGGAACATCGATTCCATGATTTTTTTCTGCTCATAAAAGGGAGAGAGCGGCACTATTTTTCTTCAGTTACGAAATTTCCTTCCGATATAGATAGGCATATGCCATTTCCAGTTTCGGGGTACACCCAATGATCCAGCACAAGATTCTAGCGGTCGATGATGAGCCCATCTCCCTTCAGATATTGGAGCGCCATCTGCACAAGGCCGGCTTCCAGCCGATTGCCGTCTCGAGCGGCAGCGAGGCGTTAGAGACGCTGGAGCGACAACCTGCCGTGGACATGGTCGTCACCGATCTCGTGATGCCCGGCATGGACGGCATGCAGCTCATCGAGCAGATAAAAAGCCGTTTTGAGAACATTCCCATCATAGCCGTCACCGCCAACGGCAGTATAGAAAGCGCTGTGGCAGCCATGAAATCGGGCGCCTGCGACTACCTGGAGAAACCCTGTTCCCTGGATGCCTTGCGCATCGCCATCCGGCGAACCCTTGACTACCATGATGTTCTCCGCGAAAACGAGCAGATGAGAACGATGCTTCGGGACCGATTCACCTTCCAGAGCATCGTTACGGTGAATCCGATCATGAAAGGACAACTGGAACTGGCCGCTCGGGTAGTCTCCGCCGAAAGGACAACGGTTGCGATTTACGGCGAGAGTGGTGTCGGAAAAGAAGTGCTGGCGCGCGCCATCCATTTTGCAGGCAGAGGGATGCCGAACAGCTTTGTTGCCGTCAACTGCGCCGCCATTCCCGAACATCTTTTAGAGAGCGAACTCTTCGGCCATGTGCGCGGGGCCTTCACCGGCGCGGATCGCGACCGGGAGGGGAAATTCAGCGCTGCCAGGGGAGGGACCCTGCTCCTGGACGAAATCGGGGATATGCCGCTACCGCTCCAGGCGAAACTGCTGAGGGTCCTGCAGGAGCATGTGTATGAAAAGATCGGCAGCAATACGCTCCAACCCGTTGAATGCCGCGTCATCGTGACAACCAATCGCGATCTCCCGGCGCTGGTGGCCGAAGGCCGTTTCCGGGAAGACCTGTTCCACCGCGTCAATATCTTCCCCCTGACACTCCCCCCCCTGCGGGAACGACGGGAAGATATCCCCCATCTGTGCGATCACGTGCTCGGGCAACTGCGCCAGCATTTCGGCAGACCTCTTCCCGGCATCTCCCAGAAGGCCATGGAACTCATGCAAAACTACCACTGGCCGGGCAACGTGCGGGAGTTGCGCAACACCCTGGAGCGGGCGGCAATCCTTACGGACAACGAACTCATCCGCCCGTCCCACCTGGGTCTCGGGTACGCCGCCGTATCCGAAGGCCCCTCCGGCGATCCCGCGGATACGGTCAGGTATGCCCTTGCGCTCCCGGCCGCCGAACTGTCACTGGACGCCCTCACTGATGAAATCCTCTCCATTACACTAGAACGGTGCAACGGCAACAAAACCAAGGCAGCCAAGCTGCTCAAGATTGCCAGAAAGAACTTTTACCGTTCGTAGCGTAGCTTTTCAATCACCTTCGCCAACAGTGCAGAATCCTGTGCTGTTCAGCCACCACATACTCCAAGGCAAGAAAGCGGCATCAGGCCGCTTTTCTTTTTCCCTCCCGCAGGAAAAAATCACACTCGTCGCCGAGAGATCGTCCCCCACAGGTACAGTGCGTTTCCCCTGGGTACATTTGTATTTCGTCTGAATTTGTAACCTCCCGTATTTATTGACAAGTGAGCTATGGCATTCAATGTGCGGATACATGGGTAGCTGTCCCATGAAGTGTCCCCGTGGGGCACAGCCGAGGAGGCGCAGTATGTCACAGGAAATGGTGGAGAAGCTTCTTGGCAGGCTGCTTACCGATGACCATTTTCGGCGGCGGGCGATTCAATCCCTTGCCGAGTCGTGCCGGGAAGAGGGTTTCTTCCTCAGTTGCGAAGAGTTGGAATCCATCCGGCAGGAGGACCTGGTTCTCCTTGAATGGGTGGCGATACGGCTGGACAAGAACATCAGGAGGTTTTCCCGGCGCCCGCCGACCTGATTGTCCTGCCGGTACGGATCCGTGATGGCACCGTTTACGGCGCGTTTTTCGTGAAAATATACCCTTGAAAGGAGCACTGCCATGCGTATCAAAACCAAGCTGATTCTATCCACAGCAATCCCGTCCGCTGTATTGCTGTTTGCGCTTCTGGTCACCTTTCTGGCCCTGAGGCACATGACAGGCACGGCGGAGACGCTCATAAACCGCGACATGCAGGCGCTGAGCGGCACACAGGAGCTGTACTCGCAAGGCCTTCAAGGAGGCCAGGCAATCCGCAACATTCTCCTGAATCCCGCGGACGAGAAGGCATATGCCAACTATAAGAAGGCGGTGGATTCCTTCAGCGCTGAATTGTCGAATACCGGGAAAGCGCTGGCCGAGCAGCCTCGGGAAAAGGCGGCGTTGGCCGCCATTACGGGCGAATGGGCCAAAGACCTAGCGCTTCGGGACTCCATCGTGTCCCTGGCTCGCCGGGGTGAGCTGGAGAAAGCAAAAGAGTTGCTCGTACAACAGGAAACCCCCCAGTGGCGGACCCTGAAAGATAAGCTCGTGGAACTGAAAGAGGGGAAGCTGAAGCATATTTCCGCGCAGAAAGCAACGTTCGACAGGGATCAGAGGAGAGCGCAGCTGATAGCCCTGGTCATTACCGTGCTGGGCATGGTGGCGGCAACGGTAATTGTCTTCTTCAGTATACAAACGGTCATGAGTGGATTGGGGCGTGCGGTTTCCCTGGCCGACCGGATTGCCGGCGGTGACCTGAGAATCGATCGTTCTGTTACCTCCCGGGACGAGATTGGCCGGCTCATGGAGCACATGTACACCATGGGTGACAATCTGCGGGAACTCATCGGCAGGGTGAGCGATGTCTCCTCCGGTATCGCTTCTGCGTCAAACCAGCTCCATGTAACCTCCGACCATATCGCCACGGGCGCAGAGGAGGTTGCGGCCCAGACCGGCACTGTGGCCACTGCGGGCGAAGAGATGTCGGCCACGTCCAACGACATCGCCAGGAACTGCGCCATGGCCGCGGACGCCGCCCGGCAGAGCGCGGCATCGGCCACCGCCGGGGCGATCGTTGTCCAGGAAACCATTGTCGGAATGGGGCTCATTGCCGAACGCGTGAGGCGGACCGCGGAAAGCGTTGGAACCCTGGGCTCACGCTCGGAGCAGATCGGCGACATCATCGGCACCATCGAGGATATTGCCGACCAGACCAATCTGCTTGCCCTCAACGCAGCCATCGAGGCTGCCCGCGCCGGTGAACAGGGACGGGGATTCGCGGTGGTCGCCGATGAAGTGCGGGCGCTTGCGGAACGGACCACCCGGGCCACCCGTGAAATCAGCGAGATGATAAAGGCAATCCAGAAAGAAACGCGGGATGCCGTCGCCACCATGGAAGAAGGGGTTGTCGAAGTGGGAAAAGGAACGGATTCTTCCCGGAAGTCGGGGCTGGCACTGGAAGAGATCCTGGAAAAGATCAATGAAGTGAGCATGCAGGTGAGCCAGATAGCCACTGCTGCGGAACAGCAGACGGCAACAACCGGTGAGGTCGCCACAAACATCCAGCAGATTACCGAGGTGGTGCATCATACGGCCCGGGGCGCCGATGAAACGACGGCCGCCGCGGCCCGACTGTCCAGCCAGGCCAGTGAACTCAGTGAACTGATCGGCCGATTCAGGGTTGCCTGAGTCACGGATTCTTCATTACAAAAAGGGAACACTACCATGCAAAAAAGATTTCTGTGGCGCCGGCTTATCCTGTTGCTCGCACTGACATTTTCATCCGCGTCCGCGGGCGCGTCCGATTTGCCGGAAATCAGGGAGAGCGGCGTTCTCCTCCACCTCGGCGTTCCCTACGCGGGATTCGTCACCGGGGCCGGCGACGGTTTCGATGTGGAGATGACCAGGCTGTTCGCGCGATATCTGGGAGTCCGCTATGAATATGTCAAGGCCGAGTGGGGGACACTGGTCCAGGATCTCATCGGGAAAGGCGTCAAGGTCAGGGGCGCGGAAGTGACGCTCACGGAGGATGCTCCTCGGCGCGGGGACATGATTGCGAACGGTTTTACGGTGCTGCCGTGGCGACTCAAGGTCGTCTCATTTTCGGATCCCACCTTTCCCAGCCAGATATGGCTGCTGGCGCGCGCCGACTCGTCGGTCAGGCCCATCAAGCCGTCCGGGAATATCAGGCGGGACATTGATATGACCCGGGCGCTCATGAAAGGTCGAACGGTCCTCACCATCGAGAAAACCTGCCTGGACCCGGAGTTGTATGATCTCCAGGCTGCCGGCGCCACGGTGGTGCGCTTTCCGGGCCAGTTGAACGAGCTTGCCCCGGCCGTGCTGAACAGGGACGCCGAGATGTCGATTCTCGATGTTCCGGATGCCCTGATTGCCCTGGAAAAGTGGCCGGGAAAGCTGAAGATCATCGGCCCGGTGTCCGAAAAGCAGGTGATGGCCGCTGCATTTCCCCGGGATGCACCGAAGCTCCTCGCCGCCTACAACGAATTTCTCAAAAAAGTCAGAAAGGACGGAACGTACCGCAAGCTGGTGCGGAAATACTATCCATCGGCACCGTACTTTTTCCCGGCGTTCTTCGGCGGAAAATGATTCCAGGGGGCACACAATGGCGCGACTTTCACGGTTCACCCAGTTGAGCGGGGTGGCCGTCGTATGCTTCATCTTCGCATCGGCCGGCTACATGATGTACCTGATTTACTCCCAGTACCGGGTCCAGGAAAAACTGCGCAATTCCTTCACCGAGCATACCCTGCGCGAGAGTGAAAAAAGGGCACTGGCCATCGGGTATTTTCTTTCCGAGCGGCTTTATGACCTGTCAACCCTGTCCGAACGGCGGGAAATCTCCCTGTACTACGAGAACAAGGCTCTCGGCATGTCCCTGGAGTACGGTCTGGGCGCCAGCATCAACGCAGTGAACGATGTGCTGCTCACCTTTCGCGAGAAACGGCTCATGGACGGCCGGCGTGTTTTCGAGCGCATCGCATACCAGGACATATCGGGCCGGACGCTCTTTGAAAGCGGCGGGACGGATGCCTTCGGAACAAGGGAAGCGATCTTTCAGCGAAGTCGTGATTCGAGGAAAAGGATAGCGGTTATTCGCAGCGAGAAGATGGAAGGTCGTGAATATGTAGTGGTTTCCTCTCCATTCATGTTCAAGGGCATGCTGAACGGCCGCCTGTCGGGCTGGATCCCGGCCGAAGTCATCTGTCATCACTTCGCCGAAATTTCGAAAGAAAACTCGCGGTTTAACCTCATGGTGCTCCACGGCAGGTACCTGTTCGGTGAGCACCATGCACGGGAGTTCATGCCCGGTCTCTCGCTCCCGGATCCCGCGGGCATGAAGCCGGGGATCGTGCGGACGATCTCCGTTTCGACGGGTGCGGCGTCGCACAACGTGCGGGCCCTGCTGACCGTAGTACCAAACACCCCCTTTGCCCTGGCATCTTTCTTCCGTGACGACTCCGGCAGCGCCGGGCCTCCTCCCCGCAGACCTTTTTTTGTTCTCATGGGAATCGGTTTGGCGCTACTGACCGGCGGCATCGCCTTTTACCGGGCCAGCATGCGTTCCGCGGTCCTTGAAACGCGCCTCACCGAAACGCGTCTCCGCGAAAGGATCGTCGAGGAAAAAAACGACCGACTCCGCAAGCTGCTCACGGCCGTGGAGCAGAGTTGCAGTTCCGTCGTGATAACCAATGTCGATGGCGATATCGAGTATGTAAACCCCCACTTCAGCAAGGTTACCGGCTACTCCGCCGAAGATGTGCACGGGAAAAATCCCCGAATTCTGCAGAGCGGCAGAGAGCCGATGGAAAAATATCGGGAACTGTGGAAAACGGTATTGAACGGAAAGAGCTGGTCCGGCGAGTTCCTGAACCGCAAGAAGAACGGGGATTTTTTCTGGGAGCAGGCGAACATCGCGCCGGTGATCGATGAACAAGGCGTCATTTCCAGCCTTATCGCCATCAAGGAAGACATCAGCGACCGAAAGCTGGCAGAACAGGAACTGCTCACGGCGAAAGACGCCGCCGAGGCCGCCAGCCGGGCAAAAAGCGCCTTCCTTGCCAACATGAGCCATGAGATACGGACTCCGCTGAACGGCATTATCGGCATGACCCAGCTCATGCTGAAGGACGAACTGACCGACAAGCAGAGGAAACAGTGCGAGTCGGTCCACTACTCGGCCGAACTGCTGCTCAGCATCATCAACGACGTCCTGGATTTTTCCAAAATCGAGGCAGGACGTCTGGACCTGGAGAAGGTCCCCTTCGATATCCGTTCAGCCGTTTCCAGAACGGTGGAGCTTTTTACCGGCACGGCGCGGGATAAGGGCATATCCCTGCACACGGCATTCGAGAGTGCCGTTCCCCGTATCGTGCGCGGTGACCCGATGCGTCTGCGCCAGATACTGCTCAATCTGGTGGGAAATGCCGTCAAATTCACCCAGGAGGGGGAGATCTCCGTGCTTGTCTCCTGTGAAGAGACAGGGAGCGGGCAGGCGCTTCTCGGTTTCCAGGTCGCGGATACGGGAATCGGAATCGCGGACGAATCACTGGAGCGCATCTTCGACTCCTTCACCCAGGCGGACAGTTCCACGACCCGGAAGTTCGGCGGCACGGGACTGGGGCTCTCGATCACGAGGCAGCTCGTGGAAATGATGAACGGAAGCATCAGCGTGGAGAGCTCGGTGGGTCGGGGATCGGTCTTCAGATTTTCCCTCTCCATGGAGAAGGATAGCGCTTCGGAGGAAACGCCCTGCTCCGCTGCCGGGGATTCACCCCAGCTTTACGACCGGGTTACCGCGCTTCGTTCGGGTGTCGCGTCTCGTATCCTTGTAGCCGAGGACAACGTCGTCAATCAGGAGGTGTGCAGGGCTATGCTCGATTATCTCGGCTACCTCTGCGACACTGTCGAGAACGGCGTGGAGGCGGTGCGGGCCGTGGAAAGCACAGCCTACGATCTGGTGTTCATGGATTACGAGATGCCGGATATGGACGGCCTGGAGGCCACTCGGATTATCCGGGAAAGGGAAGCGGGCAGCGGCCGGAGAACCACGATTGTCGCCCTGACCGGCCACGCCATGGAAGGGTACCGCGAGCGCTGCATCGAGAACGGCATGGACGACTATCTGACGAAGCCGTTTACCATGGAGGCAATACAGGATATTCTTGAGCGACGGCTGCCGAAGGATAGAGACTATCCAGAGACTTATACCGATCAACAGAGCGATGATGGCAGTCTCTGTGATCAATACCGCACAGTGATGTCCGCAGTGGTGTAAAACCTTCCAAGTAACTTCATGATAAGGGATTGAAATATCGTGTCCGCCGTTTTTGAAGTTACTTGGAAGGCAAAAGCAAGACTGCATCGACGCATCACTATATAGCCCTCCCCTCTGTTTCAATGCATTGATCCTGCCTGAAAAGGCGAAGCTGCTTTACCCCGTTGCCGGACCCTCACCTTGCCTCCCTTCCTGCCTTGATGAAGAGAAAACCGGCATCCCTCCACCTCTACATGATCTGCCGTGCCTTCAATAGCCAATCGCATGGCGTAAAGACCTTTCCGCGCATTATTTTGCCTCCTGAAGAAAAGCCGGCGTGTGCATCCGCGCAAAACCGTCCTCCACGGGTACAGTACGTATCTCCAGGTGACGTTTTTCTTTCGGTATTTTTTGAAAACCGTTGAAATTACAGCATCTATTGTTTTGGCACCTATCGTGCGGATATGGGGGTAGCTGTATAAAAACGTCCCTGCGAGGGACGGCCCGGGAGAGAAGACATGACGCGGGAAATGGATGAAATTGTCAACCGGTTGATTTCCGATGGTGGTTTCCGGCGCAGGGTAGTTAGGTTTCTAGCGGAATCCATCGGCGAGGAGAACATGATGAGAATCACAATTACCAAGAAACTGAACGCTCCGGCATAGTTGCCGGTGGAGATAATAAAAAGGGGGATAACTTAATGAACTGGTTCAAAAATTTGAATATTGGCGCACGTTTGGGGTTTGGCTTCGGCGTAGTCCTCGTCATGCTGGTGGTGATGGCAATGGTTGGGATAGTGAGTTTGAAAAAAATGGGGACGAAACTCAGCAATATTGCCACTATCTCGCAACCTGCCCTGAAGAACGCTGAAGACGCCTTAATGGCGGTAACAGCTATCGGAAGCAGCATAAAAACCATCGCAATGCTTGATGATCGAAAAGCGCAGGAGGCGGAAATACAGAATATTGAAAGTGCCAGGGCAAGGTACAAAGAGGCAATGACCAAGCTTGTGGACTTGGACAAGACGGAAAAGGGAAAGGAGATTATTTCCAGGGCCAAAGAAGCAATCGCTACCGCCAAGGAGTCTAACAATAAAGTGATAAATCTATCCCTGGCCGGGAAAAAGAATGAAGCGATCAACCTGATAATATCCGAATCTCAGCCCTTGACCAAGAAGGTGGAACAGGCTTTTGCGGAGTTGTTCAAGTATGAGGAAGCATTTGGGGTCAAAGCTAACAATGAGGCTAGAAGCATAAACAGCAGCGCGAACTTGTACCTTGTCATAATAGGGTGTATCGCACTTATGGCCGGAGCGGTAATTTCATGGTTCGTCACCCGCAACCTCGTGATAAGGCTTGGTCGCCTTTCGAAGGCCATGGAGGTGATAGCGTCCGGCGACATATCCAAAAAGGTGCGGATATTCGCCAATGATGAACTGGGCGCCGTCGGCGTGAGCATCAACTCGATGCTGGATTCCCTGAACGCCATGATCGCATCGATCCAGTCCGCTTCGCTCAAGATTGCTTCCGCGTCCCATCAGATCCAAAGCAGCTCCGAACAGATGGCAACCGGCGCGGAAGAGGTCGCCGCCCAGACCGGCACGGTCGCCACGGCAGGGGAAGAAATGGCCGCAACGGCCACCGAGATCGCGGGCAACTGCCTTGCGGCTGCGGATGGCGCGAACCAGGCTTCTTCGACGGCAAGCAACGGCGCCGCTGTCGTGCAGGAGACGATTTCCGTGATGAACCGCATCGCCAACCGGGTACGGGAAACCGCGCAGACGGTGGAAAATCTCGGGGCCAGGGGCGACCAAATAGGTGAAATAATCGCCACCATTGAAGATATCGCGGACCAGACCAACCTTCTTGCCCTGAATGCCGCAATCGAGGCGGCCCGTGCCGGAGAACAGGGGAGGGGATTTGCCGTTGTCGCCGATGAAGTTCGGGCGCTGGCGGAAAGGACGACCACGGCAACCAAGGAAATCGGCGCCATGATCAAGGCCATCCAGCGGGATACCGGGGAGGCCGTCTCTTCCATGAACAAGGGCGTTGACGAGGTGGAGCAGGGGACCAGAGAGGCGTCACGTTCGGGAGAGGCCCTGGAAGGGATTCTCACCCATATCGGATCCCTGAGCATGCAGATCGGTCAGATCGCCACCGCGGCGGAACAGCAGACCGCAACGACAAGCGAGATATCAAACAACATCCATCAGATCACCGATGTGGTCCACCAGGCCGCCCAGGGCACCCAGGAATCCGCGGCCGCGGCCACGCAACTAGAAGGTCTGGCCGAGGAGCTTCAGCGGTTGGTCGGCCGGTTCACCCTGGCGGCCTGACATCGGAAATACGACTTCAAGGAGACAGACATGGCTCAAGAAATGAACGCGGCGCACGGGATGTATCACATGGTGAGCTTCTCCGTCGGCAGCGAAAGGTTCGGGGTTGATATTCTCACGGTGCGGGAAATCATACGCATGGTGGAGATTACCCGAATCCCCAAAGCCCCGGAGTATGTGGAGGGAGTGATAAATCTGCGCGGGAAGGTCATCCCCATCGTTGACTTCAGAAAGAGGTTCAATATGGAGGAGGACCCAGACGGCAACAACCGGGATCGGCGCATTATCGTGGGCGCCATCGGAGAGACCACCGTGGGACTGGTGGTGGATCAGGTCTCCCACGTCATCAAGCTCGGCGGGGAGGAAGTCTCGCCCGCGCCGCCCGCGGTAAAGGGCTTTGATTCGGCATTCATCAAAGGGGTTGGCAGGCTGAAGGAAGGCTTGCTCATCATCCTCGCCCTGGAGAAGCTCTTTTCCCACTGCCAGCTTCAGGCGATGGACCTGGCGGCCTGACTGGATAGACGCCCGCTTTCTATCTGTTTATCTTACAACGCCAGGTGGAGCCGTCCGAAGGGATTAAATGACGACTCCACCTGGCGAATTCAGGTTTATTCTCCTCGCCTTCGAGAAATCTGTTTTCAAATATATTTCGTGACTGGTAAGCTGTATCAATCGCTGTATGCAAAAAGGAGGTCCGTAATGTCCGCGAAGGTCTATTTTGCCGATATGAGGGCGGGAACGAAGGAGAATCTTTTCGACAAGATAGGCAGGCTTCTGCACTGCTGCGGCCTGAAGGAAAGGATCGCCCCCGGCGATCTCACGGCGATCAAGATGCACTTCGGGGAGAAGGGGAACCACGCCTTTGTCCGCCCCGTTTTCATCAGGAGGGTGGTTGAGGAGATCAAGGGGCGCGGCGCCAAGCCCTTCCTCACCGATTCCTCCACCCTCTATCCAGGCTCCAGGAAGGAAGCGGTTTCGGGGCTGACCAATGCCGTCGAGAACGGTTTCGCCTATGCCGTTGTCGGCGCGCCCATCATCATGTGCGACGGCCTGCGGGGGCATACGGCGGTGGATGTGCCCATCGAGGGCGAGCTGCTTCGCACGGTATCCATCGGGGCGGAGATCGTCGAGGCTGACGCGCTGGTGGTGGTGTCCCACTTCAAATGCCACGAACTGACGGGTTTCGGCGGCGCCCTGAAAAACCTGGGCATGGGGTGCTCAAGCCGGAGCGGCAAGCTTGTGCAGCATTCGAATGTCGCACCGGAGGTTGACGGAGAGCTGTGCAACGGATGCGGCATCTGTCTCGGGGCGTGCGGTCACGGCGCTATCGCCGTTCGTGACGGCAAGTCGCGTATCGACCCCGGGGCGTGCGTCGGTTGCGGCCGATGCATCAGCGCCTGCCCGCAGAAGGCGGTGAAGGTACGCTGGAATCAGGATGCCCCCCTGGTCATGAAAAAGATGTGCGAGTTCGCCCTGGGCGCTGTGCAGGGAAAGCGGGAAAAATCCCTCTACCTGAATTTCATCACCCAGGTGTCTCCGGCCTGCGACTGTTACGGCCATGCGGATGCGCCCATCGTGAACGACATCGGAATCTGCGCCTCCACCGACCCGGTGGCGGTGGACCAGGCATGCGCCGACCTGGTGAACGCCGTCCCGGGAAACCGGGATACGGCTCTGAAGAGCGGTTTCGAGCCTGGAGGGGACAAGTTCCGCGGTGTATCTCCTGACATCGACTGGGAAGTCCAGTTGAAGCATGGTGAGAAAATCGGGCTCGGAACCAGGAAATATGTGCTGGAGAGGATATGAAGCGGAGGGCGGCGCCTTTCAGCAGTGCTCCGCTCCCGGTCGATTCGCCCTTGCCATCCGGTGTCTTGCGGGTACACTCTCAGCGGGGAGTATCCTCTCTCCCCCTCACCAAACGGGAAAGGAGCGCCATCATGAATGAAGTGGAAAAATATCTGGCGGCACTGGAGGCGGCAGTCGAAGTGAAAGACAAGGAGGTCATCCTTTTGCTGGAACCGTTTGCCACGCATCTGTACAAGGACATTCATACGCGGGCCGGAAGAGCCTCCGATGAGGATCGCGCCGCCTGGGAAGAGATGCTGCGGCGCATCAAGTATGTCATCGCCGGCATGGCAACGGCGAGCCCCGAACTCTGGTAGCGGTGGAACCGGGAAAATACTTTCCACCGCTTTTCCCGGTGTGATAGACTTGCGGGGTCGCTGCGTTCATGCAGCGGAACTTCACCCTTCCAGTGTCGGGAATGCGCCATGAAGTACTATCCCATCAATATCGAGATCCGTGGCAGGAGCGTGACGATCGTCGGCGGAGGGGCCGTTGCGGAGCGCAAATGCCGAACCCTTCTTGAAGCGGGTGCGAAGGTCAGGGTCATCGCCCCGCGCCTGTCCCGGGGACTGTCGGGGCTTGTGAAGAAGGGAGTGATTGAGCACCTGGCGCGGGAGTATCGGCCTGGTGATCTGGCAGGTTCCTTCCTGGTATTCGCGGCGACCGGCAATCGCGGCGTAAGCATGGCGGTGGCCGATGAGGCGGCGGAGTGGCGCATTCCTGCCAATATCGCCGACATGCCCGAGCGGAGCGATTTCACCACGCCCTCCTCCGTTGCCCGGGGAGATCTCCTCCTGACCGTGTCCACCGGCGGGAAATGTCCCGCAATGGCCAAGGAGATCCGCGGGGAGCTCGAGGAGCGCTATGGAGAAGAGTACGCCGTGGCGCTCCAGGTTCTCGGTGCGGTCCGCGAGCGCCTGCTGACAATGAAAATCGGATGTCACGCCACAAAGGAGATCCTCGGCTCACTCATCTCTCGTGAGCTCCCGCACCTTCTGCGCAACGGTTCGGCCGATGAGGTCGATCGCCTCCTCCGGGAGGTCGCGGGTCCCGGTTTCAGCCTCGGTGAGCTGGGTGTGGAGAAAAGGGACATACCATGAACACCGTCGTTTTTTCGGTGGTCATCGGTATCTACGGAGCGGCGACCCTCCTCTATGTCGTTTACTTCGTCCGTCCCGCGGAAGCGCTCTGCAAGGCCGCCGGCCGGATTCTTGCGTCGGGATTTGCGTTCCATTGTCTTTTCACTGTTAACCGTTACCTTGAGTCCGGGTATACTCCGATAACGAACCCCCACGAATCACTCTCCTTTTTCAGTCTGGCCGTGGTCGGCGTCTTTCTCGCATTCCAGTGGAAATACCGCGCCGTGATACTCGGATCCTTCGTCATGCCGGTGGCCTTTCTCATACTCCTGGCGTCCGCATCGTTTCCGTCGGCGGTTACCCCTCTCAGTCCGACACTGAAAAGCGGCTGGCTGGCGATCCATGCCGTTGGGGCGTTCGCGGCGTACGCCACCTTTACCGTTGCCTTTTGTGCGGGCGTCATGTACCTGCTCCAGGAACGTTACCTGAAAAAGAAGCTGCTGGGCGTCCTGTTCCGCCGCCTTCCCTCCCTGGACATCCTGGATGACATAAACTACCGCTGTCTGGCCTTCGGCCTTCCCCTGTTGACGATTGCCATCACCTCCGGATCCCTGTGGGCGAAATCCGCCTGGGGAGCCTACTGGAGCTGGGACCCGAAGGAAACCTGGTCGCTCGTTACCTGGTTCGTTTATGCGGCCCTCCTTCACGGAAGGCTGACCACCGGATGGAGAGGCAGGAGAGCCGCCATCCTGGCCATCGTCGGTTTCTGCGTGATACTCTTCACTTTTCTCGGCGTCAACCTCCTGCTGCCGGGACACCACAGCAACAGGTAGTCGGGGTTCATGAATATCATCGTCGTGGGACTTTCCCATCATACGGCCCCCCTGGAAATCCGGGAGAAGCTGGCCTTCGAGTCGAACGGGATTGAAGCCCCTCTCCGCGAACTGACGTCCCTGCCGGATATTTCGGAAGGAATTATCGTTTCAACCTGCAACCGAGTAGAGGTGTATGCCGTCACCCGTGATATCGCCGCCGGGATGGCCCGCATCAGGCGGTTTCTCGCTGAGAGGCGCCGTATCCCCTTCTCAAGTCTGGAGCCGTATCTCTACGGGTACCATGGGGAGAATGCCGTCCGTCACGTGTTCCGGGTGGCGGCGAGCCTTGATTCCCTGGTCGTGGGGGAGCCGCAGATCCTGGGACAGATAAAATCGGCCTACGGTTATGCCGCGGAATACGGCGCCTCGGGTCTCGTCCTGAACCGCCTCCTCCATAAGGCCTTTTTCGTTGCCAAACGCATCCGCACCGAGACCCGCATCGCATCCTCGGCTGTTTCCATCGCCTTTGCCGCCGTGGAACTGGCAAAGAAGATCTTCGACGACCTCTCCGACAAGACTGTTCTTCTGGTGGGGGCAGGGGAGATGGGCGAACTGGCGGCGCGGCATTTCATCACCGCCGGAGTACGCGGGGTGATGGTGGCCAACCGGACCTTCGAGCGTGCGGAGCGCCTTGCAGCGGAACTCGATGGACGGCCCGTCCGTTTCGAGGACCTCCTCGACCACCTGCACAAGGCCGACATTGTCCTGTCCACCACCGGCGCCCCCCATTTCATCATCGGGACGAAGGATGTGGCGGAGGTGCTTCGCCGCCGGAAACAGCGTCCCATGTTTTTTATCGACATCGCCGTTCCACGGGACGTCGATCCGGCGGTGAACGAACTGGAGAATGTCTACCTGTACAACACCGACGACCTCCAGGGCGTGGTGGAGTCCAATCTGGAACAGCGCAGGATGGAGGCGGAAAAAGCGGAGGAAATTGTGGCGGATGAAGCGGGTCGCTTCCTCTCCTGGCTTTCCTCCCTAGAGGTGGTCCCGACTATCGTGGCGCTCCGTTCCCGGTTTGAAGAGATCGTGCGGTCGGAGGTGGAGCGGACGCTTTCGGCCTGGAAAGGCATTTCTCCGGAGCATGAGAGGCGCCTTGACGCCATGACCTCGGCCATGATTTCCAAGCTGCTCCATACCCCCATCAGCGTCCTGAAGCATACCGGCCAGGGGGGGCGCATCGACCTCTACCTGGACGCCCTGCGGAGCCTGTTCGACCTCTCCCCCGAAATGCAGGAAGTGGATAAGGATAACGGCGGGGATGGTGATGAGTGAAAAGTGAAAAGTGAAAAGTGATGAGTGATGGGTGAAAGGCGAAGAGAAAAGAGTTGTCGAGCGCTGGCTGAGCTGCCTCGTGCCCTGTGCCGATTGAATTTCTGGTAGTTTTTCCCGTGGAGAGTCCGACGATGACGCAGAAATCCTTGAAAATAGGCACCCGGGGGAGCCCTCTGGCCCTGTGGCAGGCCGAGTGGGTGCGCGCCCGGCTCCTGGAGCGGTACCCGGATCATGAGATCTCCCTGGTGAAGATAAAGACCGCGGGCGATCGCATCCTCGACGTTCCCCTTGCCCAGGTGGGCGGGAAAGGCCTGTTCGTCAAGGAGATCGAGGATGCGATGCTGAGGGGGGACATCGATCTGGCCGTGCACAGCATGAAGGATGTGCCGACCGAGTTTCCGCCGGGCCTGGGACTTGCCTGCATCACCGAGCGGGAGGACCCCAGGGATGCGCTTGTCTCCCGCGGCGCCTCCTTCGATGACCTGCCCCGCGGCGCGCGGGTCGGCACCAGCGCCCTTCGTCGCCAGGCACAGTTGCTGGCAATCCGTCCCGATCTGGAGATGGTGGTAATTCGCGGCAACGTGCAAACCCGCCTCGGGAAGATGGAGACGGAGAATCTGGACGCGGTGGTCCTGGCCGCCGCGGGATTGAAGCGTCTCGGCTTCGACGATAGGATAACGGAATTTCTTCCCGTCGGGCTGTCGCTCCCCGCCATCGGCCAGGGGGCGCTGGGGATCGAGTGCCGCCTGGAGGACATGGCGGTGCTGGAGACTGTCTCCTTTCTCAACGATCCGACAACGGCGCACTGCGTGGGTGCGGAACGGGCATTCCTCCGGCGCTGCCGGGGAGGGTGCCAGGTCCCCATCGCGGCCCACGGTGAAATAATCGGTGACGAACTGCGGCTCTCTGCCTTTATCGGTTCCGTGGACGGCGGAAAATCGGTAAAGGGGGCACTGGCCGGTCCTGCGGAGCTCTATGAAAAGCTGGGAGTGGAACTTGCCGATATCCTCCTCGATGACGGGGGGCGGGAGATACTGGACGAGGTGTATGGTGAAAAGTAAAAAGTGAAAAGTGAAAAGTAAAAAGTAAAAGATAACGGCAAAAGTTGGACGGTTGCTGGAGCGGATGGAATGAATACGAAAATAGAAACTAAAGGATATGTCTACCTGATAGGCGCAGGTCCCGGCGATCCCGGCCTGATAACGATCAAGGGGAAGGAGTGCATCGGCCGGGCCGATGTGATTCTCTACGACTACCTGGCCCATCCGGGACTGCTGGAATTCGCCCGGCCGGGAGCTGAGCTGATCTATGCCGGAAAGATCGGCGGGGCGCATAACCGGGAGCAGGGGCAGATCAACGACATGCTGGTGGAAAAGGCCCTGGCCGGCAAGGTGGTGGCGCGCCTCAAGGGTGGCGACCCGTTCATCTTCGGCAGGGGAGGCGAGGAGTGCGAAGTCCTGGCGGCCGCGGGCATCCCCTTCGAGGTCGTGCCGGGGGTGACCGCCGGCACCGGGGCCACGGCCTATGCGGGGATTCCCCTCACCCACCGTGACTTCACCACGTCGGTCACCTTTGTCACCGGCCACGAAAGCCCCGGCAAGGAGGTCTCCGGCATCGACTGGCAGAGTCTTGCACGGGGAAACGGTACCCTCGTTTTCTACATGGGCGTGAAGAACCTTCCCCGGATCGCGGAGGATCTCGTCTCCAACGGCAGGCCGTCGGAGACGCCCGTCGCCCTTGTCCGATGGGGGACCCGGCCGGAGCAGGAGGTGCTGGTGGGTACCCTGGCCGACATCGGGGAGCGGGCGCGGAAGGCCGCCTTCAAGGCGCCGGCCATTACCGTGGTGGGTGAGGTGGTGCGGTTGCGGGACAAGCTCCGCTGGTTTGACATCCGACCCCTGTTCGGCACGGGAATCCTGGTCACCCGCGCAACGGATCAGGCCGGCGTCTTTTCCCGTCTCCTCCAGGGGTATGGCGCCCGTGTTTTCGAATGCCCCACCATTGCCGTGAAGCAGCCGGAAGATTTTACGGAACTGGACGAGGCGATCCGTACCGTTGCCGGTTTCGACTGGATACTCTTCACCTCCGCAAACGGCGTAAACGCCTTTTTCGACCGCCTTGAGCGCCTGGGGCTCGACAGCAGGGCCCTCGGGCGGTGCCGGGTGGCGGTGGTCGGCCCCAAGACCGGCGAGTCCCTGGCGCCGCACGGCATCAGGCCGGACCTGGTCCCGTCGGGCTACCACGCGGAAGGGATCGTCGAGGCGTTCGGAAGGCTGGACGTGGCGGGAAAACGGGCGCTGTATCCCAGGGGCGACCGTGCCCGGGACGTGATCGGGCCGGGTCTGGAAAAGCTGGGGATGACGGTGGTTGCGCCGGTCGCCTACCGCACCGTAGCGCCGGACTCTCTCCCTCCGGATGCCGTCGAGGCGCTTGAAGAGCGGCGCATCCACTGCGTTTCCTTTACCTCTTCCTCGGCCGTCGGCAACCTGGCAGCCCTGGTTGGGGAAAACCGGCTGCTCCATCTCCTGGAGGGGGTTGCGGTTGCCTCCATCGGGCCCGTTACCTCCTCCGCCTGTCGCGAATTGGGGCTCCGGGTGGAGATTGAGCCCGCCCGGTCTACCATCGAGGCGCTGACGGAAGAGTTAATCCGCTATTATCACAGAGGGTGAGAAGGAAAAGGATGCGCCGGAAGAACGGACGCCTCCAACTGCCGTTTTTCATTACCCTGAATCAGTGATGTCTGAATGCCGAGGCGTTCCGCGAAGGCGTGAAGGCGTCACTGTTTCAGGGTTTCATCAGAGGATCTCTTCCGTGGAGTATGCGGCAGGGAGGTCTTCGTTCTTTCCGGAACGCTTTGCGGCCAGGGCCTTCCTGTGTCCGGCCAAGGCCTTGATAATCTCGGTGAGAAGGGGAATGTCGTCGTCGTGCAGTTGGTCCAGCGCTTCGTAGAGACCGCTCCGCCTTTCGTCCGGGGCGCGGTAGTCCCGCTCGGGTGATGATGCGTCGCGTACCGTGGCGATGGGGTCGTCCGGGAAGAAACCGCGGAGGGGCACGGAAAGCGCTTCGCTTATCTTGATCAGGATCTTGAGAGAGGGCAGCTGCTCTCCCCGTTCTATCTTGCCGATGTACGTATAATCGAGACCCCCGCGTACGGCGGCCGCAAGCCCTTTCTGGGTCAACCCCCTGTCGGTCCTCAATCTTTTCAGTTGCCTGCCGATTCTGAGTTTCACTTGAAGCACCCCTGATACCGAGCCGCAATCAAACGATTACGTTGTCGGCATCGTCGGGGGCTCCTCGACGTACGTGTAGTACGCCTGCGTCGTCCCACTTCTCGCCGCCTGGTACTCATTTTGACTGCAACTCGGTATGAATCCCTTCAGCTGTTCTCCGCGGAACCTCCCGAAAATCAGGCCCATGTATAAACCTATTTCAAAGTGATGTCAAACGCATTGCAGTAGGATATATATTCCATTAATGCTTGACAATGAAGAATATGTATCTTATTTTCTGGGGGTCGCGGGGATACGGATGCCATGGACATACTCAGCGTGATGGCGGATTTTGAAAAACGTGCCGATCGGGAAGGGCTGGATACCGATTCGTTCAGGCTATTTCTCCTCCTGCTCGCCAACTACGACTGTCGAAAGCGGAGCGGTGTTATCCGCCGGGATACGATAGCGGCGGCGTTCGGGGAGGAATTTATCTCCACCGCGTTCAACCGGGCATGTCTCAGACTCTCCGGCCTGGGACTGTTGACGATAGTTTCCCCCCAGAGGATCGGGACGGCACAAGGGGATTCGGCCATTATCTACGGCATCCCTCCCATGGAGCAGGGCGAGGGCGATTGAGGAGGCGGCGATGGAAGGCTTGGGCGTGCTTGTGGTTGACGATGATCCGCGGATACTGAAGCTTGCGAAGTCATTCCTGGAGAGGGAGGGCATGGAAGTCCATTGCGCTTCGAACGGGGACGAGGCACTACGGCTTGCCGGGGAGAAGAATGTCGCGTTGATGATAACGGATCTCCACATGCCCGGGATGCAGGGTATCGAGCTGGCCGGCAGGATCCGGGAGATGGACCCGGAACTGCCGGTTTTCATGATTACCGGGGATGCCTCCAACGAGATCCATGTCCTCGCACTGGGCGCGGGAGTCATCAAGATATTCGCCAAGCCGGTTCATTTCTGCGAACTTCTGGAGTCGGCACGGGGAGTCATCCGGGAACGGAAAGCGCGCCGAGGCGCGGGATAGCTTTTTGTGCGGCTCCCGACACGGGTAGGGCCTCGTTGTCACCTTCCGGACAGGGTGATATACTTTCCGGACTCTTACCTGAATCCTTCATGCCGGGTGACGCCCATGGAGCCTGCTTCGAAAAAGAACTGGTTTGACCGGAACTGGAAGTGGTTCGTTCCCCTTGCCTGCCTGTGGGGGCTTGCAGTTATCGGCGTATTCTGCGCCCTGATCGTCTATTTCGCGTTCGGGCTCATGAAAACGAGCGATGCTTACAGGGAGGCGCTCTCAAGGGCGAAGGCGAGCCCGGCGGTGGTACGGGCGCTCGGCGAACCTCTACGGGAAGGCCTGTTTGTCTCCGGTTCCATCCAGGTGACCGGTCCTTCCGGGAATGCCGAACTGGCGATTCCCATCTCCGGTCCACGAGGAAAGGGGACGATCTATCTGGAGGCGCGCAAATCAGCAGGCCGCTGGAGTTATTCCACGCTGCTCGTCGAGGTGAATGCCACCAGGGAGAGGATCAACCTTCTGAAACCGGGGGAGGCGCTTATCCCGGCGGAACCGGCGCCGGGCAAGGGCTCTGATACAGCCATCTGAAACGCGGGAGAGAGACGGCGCGCGCCGTTCCCTTTCCCGCGTTTTTTTTCGACCGCAGGATTATCGGCGGCGCGAGATTGCTCAAGAGTTGCAAGGGGGCGAGAAGCATCCGGATTGAGTAGGAACGCGCCGCTGCCAATGGGGCACCCCTCTGTACATTGCTGAGCTGCGATGGATGGAATTCCGGGCCTTTTATTATAATTTTCTATTGACAGTGAACATGTGTTTCTATATAGATACAAAATTAATGAAAAGCTGGTCTAATTATTACGTCATGAATGGAGGACAAAATGAAAGGTGGTAGGTTGCTTGCGCTTGTCATGTCATGCTTGTTGCTTTCATCGGTTGTATTCTTCTCCGGATGCGGAGGCGACACTTCTTCCTCATCCCTCACGTCCGGATCCAACTCATCCTCCAGCGCCAGCCTTGGAGGCGCCACAGGCGGCACTTCCGGCGCCACCGCGAGCACCACAACCACCACGGCCAATCCTCTGGACGCCCTCTTCCTCGGACGCAACTTCGGGGTAGTGGCCTTGAGCAGCGGCGGCATCGGCATCCTGAACGGAACCACCCTGGGCGCCGTATCGCCCCTGCTCGTCGGTGAACTGGGGAGCGTGGGCGGAGGGCTGTTCGACGTGGTCATCTCGCCTGACGGCAAAACCACGCTGGTTTCCAACTACGGCGACAGCACGGTGTTCCTCATCGACACCACCTATCCCGCCATGCCCTCCGTGGCCGGAAGTGTTGACGTCGGCTTCTTCGCGGAAGACATGGACATTACGCCCGACGGGCGCTATGCACTGGTGACCGATGGCGGTTTCTCCACCAAGATTGCCGTTATCGATGTGCAGAGCCGCTCTCTGGTCAGGGTCGCCGAGTTCTCCTGGCTCCGCCAGTTCCAGTCCGTCTCCATATCCAGCGACGGCGCCACCGTCCTCGCGGCGGACTATTACAACGGCCAGGTGCATGCTTTACTGCTCGACCAAGACGGAAAGTTGGAATATGTGTCTTCCATGGACATCTCGAAAGACGGGAAGCTCCGTCCCGTCAACGTGGCCATCTCGCCAGACGGACATACCGCGATTGTGGTGTGCGTAGGTGATAGCGATTATATGGCCGTGCCGGTGCTGTTCATCCCGTCGCCCGGTCAGGTAAAGATTTCCCGGTATCTGAGTCCCGGCACGCACATAGTCGGCGCCCAATCGGTCGTCTTCAACCGCGCGGGCACCAAGGCCTACATGCACTGCGTCCAGGCCATGCCTGATGTGGTCGACGCCACTGCGTCCGTGGTAAAGCCCATACCAGTCGAACCGAATAACGTGATCATGGTGATGAATGTGGCGCCGGGCCTTGCCACCGAGGACGGCACGCCCTTCGAGGTGAATTTTACCGGCAGATACCAGCTGTTCGGCGTTGATACGCTGGCCATGGACTACCAGACCGGCTACCTCTATGTCTCAAATCCCGTCTTGTCCGACGGCAAGAATTACGTGCAGGTGGTGGACGTGAACAGCAGGAGCGTGATCAAGACGATTGGCTTCGGAACATACTACGATAGCTATGGCGATGAAATGGACACCCTTCCCGTCGGCGTGGCGTTCTGGAACCCGAAATCACACTGACGCGTAATCAGTCGTTACGCTCTCAATCCTCGTATCTTCGTCTCACCAACAAGAAAAGGCTTCCAAAGGGAAGCCTTTTCTTGTTGGGCACACGGCATGCGCAGAGCACTGGAGATTCCGGTCGGCAGAGGGTCGGCCCTGGTCCGTCATTCGAAACGGAACAGGTAAGCAGATGCAATGCCAGGCACGGAAGCCTCGGTTAACAAAACCTCTTCGAATCGGTTGAAGGACTGTTCGCCCATGGACCGGGACAAGCCACTAATCGACATACACTGCCATACTGCCGGACTCGGAGAGGGCGGAAGCGGCTGCTTCGTCTCGCCCGCCTTGCGCAAAAGCTTTCGCTACCGCTTTTACCTCAAGGCCTTCGGCGTAACGGAACAGGGATTGCGGGAAGAGGGAGACACCCTGATCCTGCGACGCCTCTCCGAGACCCTGGAGCAATCCCGCCGCGTGTCCGCGGCCGTGGTCGTGGCCATGGACGCCGTTGTCGACGACAACGGCGAACCGGACGAAACGGCAACGGAAATCTATATCCCTGATGAGTTCATCGCCCGGGAGACTCGCCGCTACCCGAACCTCCTGTTCGGCGCCAGCGTCAATCCCTGTCGCCGGGACGCCATGCGTCGCCTCGACAGTGCAGTCGAAAACGGCGCCGTCCTGCTCAAATGGCTTCCTTCCATCCAGCATATCGATCCCGCCGACCCCCGCCTGGTTCCGTTTTATCTGCGCATGAAAGAGCTGGGCCTTCCCTTGCTGAGCCATACGGGAAGCGAGCGCTCTTTTACCAGGGCGCGGGATGAACTTTCCGACCCGGAGCGGCTTCGGCTCCCCCTCTCCCTGGGGCTGACGGTCATTGCGGCCCATGCGGGAGGCGGCGGCCGCAGCATGGGGAAGGCCAACCACGAGCGGTTTCTGCGCCTGCTCAAGGAATATCCAAATCTGTATGCGGACATTTCGGCCCTGACCCAGATCAACCGGCCGGGACACCTGGCGCGGGTGGTGCGTCGACGGGAACTGCACGGCCGGCTGCTGTACGGAACGGACATGCCCCTGATAAACATGTGCATCACCACCCCCTTCGCCTTTCCCCTGCGGCTTTCTCTCCGGCACATGTTTGCCGTCTCCCGCATCGCCAATCCTTGGGACAGGGACGTGGCGCTCAAAGAGATGCTCGGTCTGGGGGAAGAGATGCTGGGTGATGCGGGGAAGGTTCTCAGGATATAGGATCTCCGTCCGTTTTCGACCACTCAAACGATTCCTGGATTTCTCCCGCAGGTTTCCGCGACGCGTACCAGTCGATCTTCCGCGTGATGAACATTACCGCGCCCAACACAAGAAACAGGCAGAGGGAACCGATGAGCAGAGCGTAGTCCTGGTTCATGAGCAGAACGTAGAGGTAGCCGTAGAGCAGCATCACCACCATTCCCAGGACCGTCGAACGGCGCAGGCCTCCCAGAACGAACCTGCAGTAGAAGTAGATCAGCGACGTGACCAGCAGGGTGGCGCACAGGTAGGCGGGAGCGAATCCGATGTGCTCGGCGATGGATATCTCCAGGAGAAAGAACAGGCTCAGCCCCGCGCCGACCAGCAGGTACTGGATGGGATGGATTCTGACCCCGGCCACTATCTCGAACAGCCAGAGGGTGACGAAGGTCAGAAGGATGAAGAGAATCCCGTATTTGGTGCTCCTCTTCGCCATGCTGTACTGGTCCAGCGAAGGTATGAACTTCAGGCCGAAACAGCTGGCAAGGACCGCTTCGTCGAACCCCGCGTCGCTCTCCCACTGCTGAGGATAGTTTCTTCCCAGGTAGGGGATGCTCCATTTGGCGCTGAATCCGTTCTCCGAGACCCTCCGCTCCACCGGCAGCCGGTTTCCCTGGAAGCTGGGACTTCCCCAGTTGGAGGCCAGTTCCACCACCGTATCCTTGCCCAAGGGCGCGAACGAGAGCTCCTCGCTTCCGTTCAGGATCAGGTGGGAGGAGAATTCAAAGCGCTCTCCGGCGAGCATCCCCTGCAGGGGCACGTGGACACCGGCAACCTTGCCTCCGAACTCTCCCGCGCCGGGCAGAAACGGCGCCTCGCGGCCGTTCCAGCGCAGGGAAACCGGATTCATGACAGCCCTCGCATCGGATACCCGCAGAGAGAGGTATGCCCGATCCCACAGCACGTGTGCGCCGTCGATGCCGAGCTGCGTGAAATCAGGTCGTGAAAAGGCTCCCGATATCTGCAGTTCGGCGGTATAGACCGGCACCTTGTAAATTCCCCGGTAGCGGGTCTCGCATTTCAGCCGCCCGCCGGTCGTGATCGATTCGGGCAGAAAGCCGGCATGACCCGTCTCGGTCCTGCTTTTTGCCATACCGTCCTTGTCGTACTCGGTAACCGTCCGCAGGTATGGAACCACCAGCAGGGGGCCGATGATCGTCTGACGCCCGCCCCAGGCGTTGGTTACCTCCCGTACCGCTTCCTCACGCCGGTTCTGCCGTTCCGAGATGACGCCGTCGATCATGCCCACCGGAATCAGCAGTGCCGACGCCAGTACCGCGATACAGAAAATCCTGAGAATTTGCGAATTCCTTGCCTGCTCCATCATGCCGGCCCGTCTGCCGAACTCTGTCATGAAGAAATCCTCCTTGCTCCACTGAAGTGTGATTCCCGGTTTCCCGGCGGATTCACCGTTTCAACTAGGCTGAAACCAGGCGCCATCATGACCGGGGAGCGTGAAGGGAGTATGAACCGCTGATGAAAAAGAGGTGAATAAAATGAAGGCAGTCATCAACCGCGCAGGATTGTATTTGCATTTCCGAACAAAATGGGGCGATAGTATCGCGGAACATTATCTTCATGGAGGTATACCATGCAGTACCCGGAAGCAATCAACCTGCCGTTCAATGCCCACACCCTGGGAGACACTTTCGTCCCTTCCCGGCAGGGGGAGGCCGATCCGGGAGAGCCGGGCGTCTGGTTCGTCTTCCGCGGAGATGCGCTGGTGCTGGAAAGCGGGGAAATTATTTCCCCTGTTGAGGGAGAACAGCCCGCCTGGGTCGGAGAGTACTGCCGGAGACTCCTGATAGGGACGTGGAAGGGAAAACCGGTACGAGTCCTGGAAGTCCATATCGATGCCGAGCTCCCAGCCGGATACCTCGTGGAGCCGCTGCTTGTTTCGTTTTTTCATCAACGGCTGTCCGATGACCTCCTGAGCCTTGCCGGCCTTGCCCAGCAGATCCTCAGCTGGGAGAGAAGGAGCGCGGTCTGTTCCCGGTGCGGCGGCGTGAATGAAGCAATCCCCGGTACGTGGGGAAAACGGTGCGCGGGATGCGGGTCCGAGCATTTTCCCCACATCCACCCCTGTACGCTGGCGCTGGTGAGCCGGGAGGACGAGGTGCTTCTCATCCGCAAGCCGGAATGGCCGCCCGGCTACTACAGCATCCCCTCCGGCTTCTGCGATTTCGGGGAGTCCCTGGAGGAATGCGCGGCCCGCGAGGTGGAGGAGGAGACCGGGATCCGCATCCGGAATCTCCGCTATGTGGGAAGCCAGAGCTGGCCGTTCCCGGCCCAGCTCATGATTGGTTTCACCGCCGACTATGCGGGAGGGGATATCGTGGTCGACAGAGGGGAATTGGAAGCGGCGGCATGGTTCCGGCGGGATTCTCTGCCGCCGACCTTCTCCTCGGCAAGCATCGCCGGATGGATGATGGAAACCTTCGGGAGAAAGCGGTAATGGACGCGCTCTTCATCGCCAAGAAATGCATAACCCCCTTCCTGATCCCGCCGGGGATCTTTGTTCTCCTGCTGCTGGTTTCCGGGCTCCGGCAGATGAGGAAGGGGAACGGAAAGAACGGCCTTTTTCAGTGCACCCTCGGTCTGCTGCTGTGGCTGTTTTCCACGACGCCCTTTTCCGACCTGCTGCTGAAGCGCCTTGAACGCGGCCTCGAAAAGCCGGATTCCGTCAAAGGAGACGTGATTGTCGTACTGGGCGGCGGCATGCATGATGAAGCGGACGATCTCTCGGGGAAGGGCGCCCCGAGGGGCGATTCGCTGGAGCGGCTGGTGACGGCCGCACGGCTGGAGAAACGGCTGAAGATCCCGGTCATTGTCTCGGGAGGCGCGGGTTTCAAGGATTCAAGGCCTGAGGCGCCGGTCATGAGACGGGTCCTCACGGATCTCGGAGTCCCCGCGAATCGGGTTCTCGTCGAGAACAAGAGCAGGGACACCATGGAGAACGCCAAATACTCCGAGGAAATCTGCGCCAAGCATGGCTACAGGAAGATTGTCCTGCTGACGTCGTCCTATCATATGAAGCGCTCAATGACGGCCTTCCAGAAATACGGCATGACTGTAACTCCCTACCCCGCGAATGTCAGGACCCACGGGCATACCCGATACGGATACATCAGTTTTCTGCCGACGGCATCTTCGCTGACGGATACCTCTGCGTACATGAAGGAATATCTCGGCATGCTGTACTACAGGCTGGCTTCTACGGTCGGCAAAGACCATCAATCGGATTCGTGACATCTTCGTTGATATCTTCGTCGCTCCGTGTCACACCTGCCGAAAGTTGACCGGCGCGGCATCCATGCAGTATAAAAAGGGCACAAAACGCCGCAAAGGAGAATCACATGTTTCGAAGAAGCCTCACCGCATTGACTATCTTACTGACCCTCAGCCTGTTCGCTCTCCCCGCGGGAGCCGTATCGAAAAACCCGACGGTGCTCATGGAGACCTCTCTGGGGAACGTCACGATTGAGCTGTTTCAGAAAGATGCGCCCATTTCCGTGAAAAACTTTCTCTCCTACGTGAAGGACGGCTTTTACAACGGCACGGTCTTCCACCGGGTCATTCCCGGGTTCATGGTCCAGGGAGGCGGTTTTATCTCCGGGATGAAGGAGAAGACAACCAAGGCGCCCATCAGGAACGAGGCCGCAAACGGCCTGAAAAACGACCGGGGCACGCTTGCCATGGCGCGCACCGCCAATCCGGACAGCGCCTCGGCCCAGTTCTTCATCAACGTGGTGGACAATCAGGGCCTGAACCGTCCCATGCCGGACGGTCACGGGTACGCGGTCTTCGGCAAGGTGGTAAAGGGGATGGATGTGGTTGACAAGATAGCGGCGGTCAAGACCGGCACAAAGGGGCCTTTCCAGGACGTTCCGCTGAAGCCGGTGGTGATCAAGTCGGTGAAAGTGGTGAAGTGACAGCGGTCGTGCCCTGCCGTAGCGGCTTCAGCCGAGCAGGAGAATGGAAATGGATTACCGCTGAAATTGTGCTATAGTTCCGGCGTGACAAGAGGAACCCGGTATGATCAAGTTTGAAAAAGTCCCGGCAGACATATCCCGACGATTCCCCCTGATCATCCAGTCGCTCCGGGACGACCCCCGGGTCCTTTTCGCCTATCACTTCGGCGGATTGGCCGAGGGTGAACAGAAGCCCTTGTCCGATGTGGATCTTGCGGTCTTCCTTGTCGGCGCCGAGGGTCTTGCCGAGGTGAAGCTTGATCTCTTCGAAAGGCTCTCCGAACTGCTGGGAACGGCTGAAATCGACCTGGTACTTCTCAATACCGCACCGGTAAGCCTCGCCGGCAGGATAGTGCGAAATAAGCGGGTCATCGTGGACAAGGAGCCATTTCGCAGACACCGGTACGAGTCGGTTACCTTGAGAGAATTTTTCGATTTCAGTAAAAAAGAGGAAACCTATTTTTCCGTGAGGTACGGCATTGGTGGATAAAACCCTGATCATGAGGAAACTGGCGGAACTCGATCTCTATCTTGAGCAGATACGTGAGTTCGAACCGGTTTCTCTGGAGGATTACCGAAAGGACTGGAAGACCCAGCGCATTGTAGAACGGACCCTGCAGATGATGATCGAAACCTGCGCCGATGTCGCCAACCACCTTGTCGCCGGCGGCACAATGCGGCCTCCGACCAGCTACGCCGATACCTTCCGGGTTCTGGCGGAAAACGGGGCAATTCCGGCGGAGCTTGCCGCGGTGATGGAGAAAATGGCAAAGTTCCGCAACATCGTTGTCCATCAGTATGAAATCGTCGACGCCGAGATCGTGATCCTGGTTCTGCGGAAACATCTCGGCGATTTCGACGGGTTCAAAAACGCGGTCATCACCTTTCTGATGCGCACTGACCAATAGTTTTCTACTTCTTCCCCATCCTCTGCCGCACCACCTCGAACAGCGCCACTCCCGCTGCCACCGATGCGTTCAGGGAGCTGACCCCGCCACGCATGGGAATGGAAAAGAGCCCGTCGCACTTCTTCCTGACCAGGGGGCGGATACCTTCCCCTTCGCTTCCTATCACCAGGGCAACCGGGCCGGTGAAGTCCTGCCGGAAGAGCACATCCGGAGCGCTGTCGGCAGCCCCGAAGATCCAGAAGCCTTCCTTTTTCAACTCATCCAGGGTCTGTGCCACGTTCACCACCTGGGCCACCGGTACCGTTTCCACTGCCCCGGCCGACGACTTCTCAACGGTCGGCGTGATGCGCGCGGCACGGTCTTTGGGAATAATCACACCGTGGGCGCCTGCACAGGCCGCGCTGCGGATGATAGCCCCCAGGTTGTGGGGGTCCTGGACCCCGTCCAGCACCAGCAGCAGTCCCTTTTCCCCGGAGGCCCGGCAGCGGTCGAGGATGTCGTCCAGTTCCGAATAGGAAAAACCCTCCACCCGGAGCGCCACACCCTGGTGGTGATCCGTGCCGCAGAGGCGGGAGATGTCCGCCTTTTCCCGGCTCCTGACAGGCACACCTTTATCCTTGGCCAGCTTCAGGAGCTTCTCCAGCCGTTTGTCGGTTCCGCCGGCTGCGATAAAGAGCTCAAAGGCCCTCCGTGCACCGCGGAGGGCCTCAACAACGGGGTTCAATCCGTAGATAATCTCTTCTTTCATGGTTTCCTTTCGCCGACAATTTCGTCCACTATCGCCTCTACCGCCTGTAGCGGATCCGGCGCGGCGCTGATTGGGCGGCCGATCACCAAGTAGTCGGACCCCGCCGCAACCGCATCGGCCGGGGTCATGACCCGTTTCTGGTCGTCGGTGGAGGCAAAGGAGGGCCGCACTCCGGGGGTCACGATGATAAAGTCCTGTCCGCACGCCTCGCGGATCAGCGGCACCTCCCGCGGTGAAGCCACCACCCCGTCGATGCCCGCCTGTTTCGCCAGGGTCGCCAGGCGCACCACCATCTCCTCTACCGGCCGGTCAATTCCCACATCGTGCAGGGTTTCCGCGGTGGAGGAAGTCAGGATGGTGACCGCCAGCACCTTGGAACGCCCTTCTTCCGCGAATTCCTTATGCAAGGTCTCCACGGTCCGCGCCATCATGTCGTATCCGCCCAGGGCATGGACATTGAACAGCTTCACCCGCAGCCGGGCTGCTTCGCGAGAGGCCATGGCCACTGTGTTGGGGATGTCGTGGTACTTCAGGTCCAGGAATACCCCTGCGCCGAAGTTTTCTATCATGCGCACGATGTCGGGTCCGTAGGCGGTGAAGAGTTGCTTGCCCACCTTGAACATTCCGACCCGGCCGGACAGGGTTGAGACCCAGTGCTTGGCAGTGTTGAAGGTGTCGAAATCGAGGGCGAATATTATTTTGGAACGGGCTTCGTCGCGGGTCATTTTCATTTTCTCCTGCTGCTGCGTTGCCTGTAGAGGCGCTCGGTAAAGCCCCCTTCCTTCAGGAAAAGCTCTTCCAGTTTCTGTAATTGTCTTCCCAATAGATAACCCGTCATCATCTGGATTCACCGTCAATCCAGCCCTTCTTCCACCAACTCGATCGCCTTCACCACTGCCCGGGCCTTGTTGACGGTCTCCTGGTACTCGGTGGCCGGGTCGGAATCGGCCACCAGCCCGGCCCCTGCCTGGAGGTGGATTTTGCCGTCCTTGACCACCAGCGTGCGGATGGCGATGGCCATGTCCATGTTTCCGGAAAAGGAGAAGTAGCCCACTGCGCCGCCGTAGATCTCGCGCCGCACCGGTTCCAGTTCCTCGATGATCTCCATGGCCCTCACCTTGGGCGCTCCGGACAGCGTGCCGGCCGGGAACGTGGCCCGCAGCACGTCGAAGGCGTCGCGGCCTCCCGCCAGTTCACCCTGCACGTTGGAGACGATGTGCATGACGTGGGAATAGCGTTCCACCACCATCAGCTCCGTGACGCGCACGGTGCCGGTGCGGCACACCCGGCCCAGGTCGTTTCTCCCCAGGTCCACGAGCATGACGTGTTCGGCGCACTCCTTGGGGTCGGCCAGGAGTTCGTGCTCCAGGCGCTCGTCTTCGTCCCGTGTCCTGCCGCGGGGCCGCGTCCCGGCGATGGGGCGGAGTTCCACCTGTTCCCCCTCCTTGCGGACCATGACCTCGGGAGATGCGCCCACCACCAGGGTGTCGTCCAGACGCAGGAAGAACATGTAGGGGGAGGGGTTCAGGGTGCGAAGGACGCGATAGATGTCCAGGGGCTCCACGGTCAGGTCCGCGGAGAAACGCTGGGATAGGACCACCTGGATGACGTCGCCGGCTCTGACATATTCCTTGGCTTTCTCCACCGATTCCTCGAACACCGCGCGATCCACATTGGAGGAGAAAGAGATTTTCCCCGCGGACGGGGGAGTCACTGCCGGAGGCAGCGGCGTCCTCAATTTGCCCACGATGGCGTCGATCTTTGCCTTTGCCTCCGCGTAGGCGGTTTCGGGGGTCTTGCCGTTTTCCATGTGGGCGTTGGATACCACTTTGATCTTCTGGCGGATGGTGTCGAAGATGAGGATGGTGTCGGTGATGACCATGTAGCTGTCCCACGCGTCCAGCACGGCGGGCTTGGTCAGGCTGACCCGCTCGAAGTAGCGCACCATGTCGTAGCCGATATAGCCGACCGCGCCGCCGAAGAATCGCGGCAGGCCGTCCACCTCCACCGGCGTGAACCGTTTCATGTGCTCCCGGACCAGCCCCAGCGGGTCGTCCGTTTCCTCCCTTTGGGTCGATCCGTCCGCCGCCAGGATTTCGACGATGTTTCCCTTGGAGCGGATGATCTCCTCCGGGCTCGACCCGAGGAAGCTGTATCGCGCCCACTTTTCCCCACCCTCGATACTTTCCAGGAGGAAGGAATAGCGACCGTCGTCGATCTTGCGGAACGCGCTGACCGGCGTGTCCATGTCGGCCAGTATCTCGCGGTACACGGGTATCAGGTTCCCGCGGGATGAGAGGGAACGGAAGGTTTCGAAATCGGGGTAGTACATGGCATCTCCGGGAGGGGTGAAAGGGTACGCCGCAGTGCGGCCCGCATAAGGAAAAAAGCCGTATTACCGGCCTTTTTCAAGGGGTTTACCCTACCACAGGCTCGGAAAGGTGTCAACCCGCGGGAGGCAACGCGCGGTGTGAATCGCGACGGATGAAGTTGTGCGGAGCGAAAAATTTCTCCACGGGAACCTTGCAAAATTCCGTCCGAATGATTAGTTTACAGACTCCAGGAACGCACCACAGATTTCGAATGAATGAAAGAGGAGACCCGCACCCCATGACCAAGACCACCAAACATTTCAGGACCGAGGTACAGCAACTGCTCGACCTGGTAATCCATTCCCTGTACTCCAACAAGGAGATCTTCCTCCGGGAACTCATCTCCAATGCCTCCGACGCAGTGGACAAGGCGCGCTTCGAGTCCCATACCGACCAGTCGATCCTTGAGGACGACGCGGAGTGGAAGATCAAGCTGATTCCGGACAAGGAAGCCGGCACCCTCACCATCCGCGACAACGGCATCGGCATGACCATGGAAGAGGTGGAAACCAATATCGGCACCATTGCCCAGTCCGGAACCAAGGCATTTCTCCAGGGACTGAAGGAGCAGAGCGTCAAAGACCATCCGGAGCTGATCGGTCAGTTCGGGGTCGGCTTCTACGCTTCGTTCATGGCCGCCGATCGGGTAACACTCATCACCCGGCGGGCAGGCGACAAGACGGCCGCCACCCGTTGGGAATCAATCGGCGACGGCACCTACACCATCGAGGAGTGCGAGAAAGAGACGCGGGGCACCGATGTCATCCTGCACCTGAAGGACGAGATGAAGGAATTCCTCGACGAGTGGCGCATCCGCTCCATTGTGAAGAAGTACTCCGATTACGTCCAGTACCCCATCACCATGGATATCACCCGTGAGGAGTTCCCGCGCGGCGTGGACGGCAAGCCCATCGAAGGGGCGGAAAAGATCAAGAAGACCGAGGAAGAGACTCTCAACTCCATGAAGGCAATATGGGCGCGGCCCAAGAGCGAGATCACGGAAGAGGAGTATAACGAGTTCTACAATCACATCTCCCACGACTACGGTAAGCCGTTCCGCACCATCCACTATTCGGCCGAGGGTACCAGCGAGTTCAAGGCACTGCTCTACATCCCGGAGCACCGCCCCTTCGACATGTTCATGCCCGAGCACCGCAAGGGCGTTCACCTCTACGTGAAGCGGGTCTTCATAACCGACAAGTGCGAGCATCTCCTCCCCGAATACCTGCGCTTCATGAAAGGCGTGGTGGACTCCAGCGACCTCCCCCTGAACGTGTCCCGCGAGATCCTTCAGGAGGACGCCCAGATTCGCAGGATCCAGAAAAACCTGGTGGCTAAGATCCTGTCCACCCTGGCCGAGACCAAGGAGAAATCCCTGGAAGACTACCTGAAGTTCTACAAGGAATTCGGCCCGGTGCTGAAGGAGGGTATCCACTTCGACCACGCAAACAAGGAAAAGCTCCAGGAGCTGATCCTGTTCGAAAGCACCAAGACCGAAAGCGGCGACTTCGTCTCCCTGAAGGAATACGTGGAGCGCATGCCCGAGGGTCAGAAGGAGATTTACTACATCACCGGCAACAGCCGCGCCGTGGTGGAGAATTCTCCTCACCTGGAGATCTGCCGCAAGAAGGAATACGAGGTCCTGTTTCTGGTCGACCCCATCGACGAATGGCTTGTCCAGAGCCTGACCGAGTACAACGGCAAGAAACTGAAATCGGTGCTGCAGGGTGAACTGGAGGTGGAGACCGAGGAGGAGAAGAAACAGCTGGAGGACAAGAGGAAAGAAGCGGAGAAGGAGTATGGCGACCTGCTCGGATTCATCAAGGAAAAACTGGCGGACCGGGTCAAGGAGGTGCGCCTCTCCAGCCGTCTCACCGACAGCGCCTGCTGCCTGGTGGCCGACGAATACGGCATGAACGCCAACATGGAACGCATCCTCAAGGCCATGAACCAGGACGTGCCCGAATCGAAGCGCGTGCTGGAGCTGAATGCCGATCACCCCATCACCGCCATCATGCGAAAGCTTTTCGACAAGGACAAGGGGAACAGGAAGCTGGACGACTACTGCGAACTGCTCTATGACCAGGCGCTCCTCACCGAAGGGACGCCGGTCAGGGATCCGCTCCGCTTTACCAGGCTCATCAGCGAGCTGATGGTTGCCGAAGGGGAGAGTCTGGTGGGCAAGGAATAGGCTGGTTCTTCAGCAAGAAGATATGATTAGGCGACAATGGGGCGGTCCGTGCGGACCGCCCCATTGTCGTTCAGTTTCCGGAGGGCTGCGGGAAGGGTATCAGGGCACCATCAATCCTGGAAACGGCGGTTGGGGGCTGCCGGAGAGATCGCAGACAGCCCCCAACCGCCGAATGTAGGTCAATTCCTTGATGCCTCCTGAACAGGCTTCCAGGTTCCGTCAGGATCAAACAGCTTCATGCCCTTTACGATTCTGTCGGTATGCTTGCCCAGGTCTTTCTCATAGACGGTCCCATCCTGGTTCACGATAAAGGTCATAATCCCCGATGAGCCGTATCCGGCCGGATGGGCCACCATGGCAAACCCTTCCGTCATCTTCCCGTTTACAATGTACTCTTTCGCCCCGCCGCCGGCATGGCTTCCCTGAGCCTTCAGGATTCGGTAGTAATACCCATGAAAGGGAATCGGTTTTTTACCTTTGCCGGCGTATCCCTCATGGGCGGCTGATGCCACCAGGGGGCCTAGGGGGCTCTCTTTTTCGTCCCCCTTCACCTCCCAGTAGAGGCCGTCATGCTTTCCCCCGGCGCTGAAAAGCTTGCGGGCATATTCCTGTCCGCCGTCTCTGCCGAGCTTCATCCCATAGTATTCGCGCTGGGCATCCACGTAGGCGCGAAGCACTTCTATGGTACCCAGTTCGTTCCTTCCAATCCTGCGATTGATGATCTCCTCCAAGCCCGCTTTCGTATCAAAGACCCAGACATCCTCATCCTTTACCAGCGGGATCGGGAAAGGGAAGTCCCTGCTTCCGACAAAAAGTACGGCAACTTCGGGACTCCGCATCCGGATCGTGTGTGATTCGTTGAAGGCCTGGACGAATCTTTCGATATCGGCCCTGTCTGCTACCGGATCGCCCGAAGAGGGCAGTCCCTTTCCTTCCTTTCCGAAGATTGCGGATACTTCCTTTTTGTTGTTTGACGTGAGTCCCCTGACCATTGCCTGCACCGCTTCATCGGGCGTGGAAAACCCCTTTTGCTTTTGCGCGGCGGCCGATGCAGTGAGCGCGGGACCAGCGAAAACCGTGATGAACAGAAAAAGCGGCGCCAGCAACCGCCATGATACGGCGCTCTTCTTGTCGTGGCATCGTGTGAGAAACATCATTGAATCCTCCTGTATCCATGGAAACGGTCGCCCGTTCCACCTTTCAGAAATGATACGTGTGTCCGTGAACGTGTCTTGCAACATGCAAAACCGACTATCTTCGGCCGCCGCCGCGACGGGAGAACCCCCCTCCGCCAAAGGAGGCTCCGCTGCCCGCGAAGCTCTGACTGCGGCTGGACAGGCCCCGTTCACCGGCTTTTGTTTCATAGCCGCCGTTCTGGACACCGGAGAAGGCGCTTGAACCCCGGCCGCTCCGGTCGTATCCACCCTGGCCTGCTTTGCTTTGTCCGGACATCCCCTCGGTCCTGCCGGACTGCTGAGCGTTACGCCTGTCGGCTCCCTGTCCGGTGTATTGCTGTCCGCCGGCCCCCTGGGCGCCATAGCCGCGGGCCTCCCGTTGCGCGCCCGTGGTCCGGGCGCCGGTCTGGCCGTAGCGCTGGGCCGTTGCGGTATTCGGGTAGGCGACGCCCTGCCGATGGGAGGGGTCGTGCTGCCATGCGCCGCTTCCGCCCTGGTACTGTTTTGCGTACACGTTGCGGTTGATGTTGTTGTTTATGGTTATGTTCTTGTTGACGTTGACGTTGACGGTATTGCCGTGCCAGTTGCAGTTCCCCCACGCGTATCCCCAGGCCACGCCCACGGCCACCCCGGCCGCGAAGGAGAATGCGCTCGCCGCGGCAACGTATCCCGGTGGATAGTAGTAGTAGGGAGGGTAGGCGGGATAGGGCCAGGCGCCGTACACCACGACCGGGTTATAGGTCGGGACATAGACCACCTGGGGATTTGCCGGCTGGATGATGATGGTCTCCTTCTCCACTATCACCTTCTGTTCTTTTGTCGTCGTGAGGTTGCCGGAGTCTTTCGCCTTCTCTCGCAGTGTCTGAACCGCCTTCATCACATCAGGCTGCTGGGAGAGGAAGGCGTTTCCCAGTTTACTGGTCCACTCCAGCTTGTCGCTCATCATGGCGAGGACCTGGGGGAAATTGACCAGAGATTTGACGCTCGGGTCCCATTTCTGCTTCTCCAGTGCCGCCGCCAGGGCATCCCCCTTGAGGCTGCCGTTCTGCTTGACCCATCGGTCCGCCTCCACGATCTCAAGGGGGTAGGTGGATGCCATCAGTATCTGCGACAGCACATCGTCGGGATAGAGGGCGACGGGCGCCAGGATCTGCTCAAGCTCCGCCTGCTGGAACGCGGGAGGCGGAGCCCCGCCGTCTCCCTGGGCCATAAGCTCCAGGGGCAAAGCCAAAAGACCGATAATAAGCCATGAAACCAACCGCATGTACGCCTTTGCTTTCTTCATGGTGCCTCCTTGATGTCTTCCCGCGCTGGAGATCCAACGGACATCCGGACCCGGAATACGGCATGAAAAGTGCTTTTGCAGGCCAAACTGCGTGATGGTGTCGCCCGGCTCCGTAACAAACGAAAGAAACCATACCACTCATTGGGTGATGGGGCAATATGTTCCCATTGAAGTATTCTGAATGAAGTGCTGATTATCCGATATCCCGATTTCCTGTCTTCTTGAAAGTGAAGCCTCCCTCATAGTCGTCTGAGACATTGCATCGGGAAGAATGGTAAAGGTGTCAAAAAAGACTTTCTCTGCAGGACAAGACGGGTATACTGTGCAGGAACAGACGGGCGCTCCAATCCGCTTCAATCCCGTCGTGGCTGAAAATCCAGTCCGAAAACCGGAGGTTTTCCCATGTTTTTCCCCACCTACAGAGCCCGCCGCGTACGCGGCAAGGATGTCTTTCGACGGATGGTTCGCGAAACGACCCTCTCCGTCAACGACCTCATCTACCCCATGTTCGCCATCTACGGCCGGGGGGTACGGACGGTAGTGTCCTCCATGCCCGGCATCCATCAGCAGTCAGTGGAGAACATCGTGGCGGAGGCCGGGGAGGTCCATGAACTGGGGATCCCGGCGGTGCTCCTGTTCGGCATCCCGGAGACCAAGGATGCCTTGGGGAGCAGCGCTTTCCGGGAGACGGGGGTCGTTCAGGAGGCGGTCAGGGAGATCAAGAAGAACGTGCCGGGGCTGGCGGTCATCACCGATGTCTGCATGTGCGAGTACACGGACCACGGTCATTGCGGCCTGATCCGGGGCGGGGACGTGGATAACGACGCCACGCTGGAGCTCCTCTGCAAGGAGGCCCTCTCCCATGCCCGCGCCGGGGCGGACATGGTCGCCCCGTCGGACATGATGGACGGTCGGGTCGGCGCCATCCGCGAGGCTTTGGATTCGAACGGCTTCACCAGCATCCCCATCATGAGCTACGCCGTGAAGTACGCCTCCGGCTACTACGGTCCGTTCCGGGAGGCGGCCGACTCGGCTCCGCGGTTCGGCGACCGCCGCTCCTACCAGATGGACCCGGCAAACAGGCTGGAGGCCATCCGCGAGGCGGCTATGGACGTGGAAGAGGGCGCCGACATCCTGATGGTGAAGCCGGGGCTCCCCTATCTGGACATCGTGCGCGAGGTGAGAAACGAGTTCAATCTGCCCCTTGCGGTCTACAACGTCTCGGGTGAGTATAGCATGGTGAAGGCTGCTGCCCGCAACGGCTGGATCGATGAGGAGCGGGTGGTGATGGAGACCATGATTGCCTTCAAGCGCGCCGGCGCCGACCTGATCCTTACCTATCACGCCAGGGACGTGGCCGAGATTCTGCGCAAGGGCTGGTAGCGAAGCGCGAGGCAGTCACAACCGCAAGGAGGAACAGGCATCATGCATACGGGAAGCGTCGGCGTCGCCTTCGGCATGACTATTCTGGCAGGGCTTGCCACCGGCATCGGCAGCGCGCTCGCCTTTTTCGCCCGCAAGACCAATACCCGTTTCTTGGCGGTGGCCCTCGGTTTTTCCGCCGGGGTGATGATCTACGTCTCCCTGGTGGAGATACTCGCCAAGGCACGGACAGCGCTCTCCGCCCCCCTGGGAACGTATGTGGGGTCGTGGCTGGCGGTGCTCTCCTTCTTCTTCGGCATCGCGGTAATCGCCCTTATCGACAAACTGGTCCCTTCCTTTGAAAACCCCCACGAGATGCACACCATTGAAGAGATGGGTTCTGCTCCGATGAACGGAGCGGGGAACGGGAAGCTGATGCGCATGGGGGTGCTGTCTGCCCTTGCCATCGGCATCCACAACTTCCCCGAAGGGCTCGCCACCTTTGCCGCAGCTCTCCAGAATCCGTCGCTGGGGGGCGCCATCGCGGTGGCCATCGGCATCCACAACATCCCCGAAGGGATCGCCGTTTCTATCCCGATTTTCTTTGCTACCGGCAGCAGGAGAAAGGCCTTCGGCTACTCGTTTCTGTCGGGCATCTCGGAGCCGGTTGGAGCGCTTGCAGGGTACTTCCTTCTCAGGAGCTTCTTCAACGAGACGGTGTTCGGTATCCTCTTCGGCATGGTTGCCGGTATTATGGTCTTCATCTCCTTTGACCAGCTTCTCCCCACGGCCGAGGAATACGGCGAGCATCACCTGGCGGTGTATGGGCTCATAGCCGGCATGGCGGTGATGGCGGTGAGCCTGCTGCTGTTTCTGTAATACATGAACCGGAGCAGAAAATACGCGGAAATGGGGGGAAAGCATCTATCAGTGCTTGGGTCTCAAGGGGTACTTCAAGGGTGAATATATCAAGGTTCGAGACGGGCTCCACACCGCTGCTGAGCGGCGGCGCGGAGCCCGTGAAAGATGGCCGGGACGTTACGGCGCCGGTGTCAGGGTAATGGCGCCGAGCGGTGAGTCGGCTCCGGTTGTGACGGTGGTAACGGCGGAGGAGTAGGGGGCGAAGCCCGCGGCCTGCACGTGGACACGGTACTGCCCGGCCGGGGCGAAGGAGGTGAACGGCGCCTGCCAGAGACTTTGTCCCTCGACCTGTTCCGCATATACCAGGCCGCTGGCGATGCTGGTTGCGCTCCCCGCCGGTTTGACGGAAACCGTGGCGCTGCTCCATGTCCGGGCGGCTGACACTGTTCCCGAGAGGGAGCCGAATGCCGTCAGGCTCTCGGAGGTCTGGACGATGCGGATGCCCGTGGGCTTCAGGATGAACTTCTGGTTCTTATCGCTGCTGCCGGTATCCACGATGGCGGTATTCGGATCGAAGTCAATCATGATGGTGTTTATTACACCTTCCTGCACGGTGAATATGCCCGGGACCTTCACTCCGGACTGCTGGCCGCTGGGTGTCTTGAGCGGGATTCGCGCCGGATCGCCCTTCAGCACCACGTAGTTGACCGGGCTTCCGGACGGGTTCTGCTCCAGTATCAAACGCACCTGGGTGTACTCTCCCGCGGGGATGGTCCCGGTTCCCAGAAGCTCCTGCTGGAAATGGAGCTGCATGATGTCGATGCTTCGCGGTCCGATAAAGGGCAGGACGGGCAGAGAACTGTCCTCGTCGGCCAGGTTTTCCTTGCCTGCCGGTACGAGGCGGATTTCCTTAACCAGCACGACCACCTGTTCGTACTCGGGATTCGTTTTGTCGGTCATCATCACCCTGAGTGTGCCGGTTGACGTATCGGATGAGACGGATCCGCCCCCACCGCACCCCGCAAGGAGCGTGAGGAGAAGAACGCAGAGTGTTCGCAACAGGACAGCCATTCGTTTTGTCATTTTTCATTTCCCCCTTTGCCTTTCTCGCGATATGAGCCGTTGGACCTGGATTCGGCAGTTGTAGTCATCCTTCGTTCGCTCCGGATGCCCTTCTTCTGCTGCTCTAGGCTCATTTCGCTACAGCCGATGAACTCACCCCGCGGGTTCGGACACCATCGGCTGTTGACGCTTCATTTCGCCAAGAGCAGCAACGAATCAGGCCAAAGTCGTTCTCTTCGGATGACTCCAACTGCCGTTTAAGGTTCGACCGTGAACGCCGGGTCGGTGGCCATGGTTCGTCCAATGACGAGTATACCCTTGTGCTCTTCTCATGCAACAGGTATATTCCTTGCTGTTATTCTATCCTTTCCCTCTTTTTCAGGTGAAAGTCCTGTTGTTTCGCATGCCGAACCCCGGTGGTCATCAACCGTCCCTCCCTAGCGATACGACACTTTTGCCGGTAGAAAAATTCGTAGAAAAAAAACTTGACATTTCGTTATGTCGTGGACTATATAATGCCTCACAATTTTATCCATTAATGTACAACTCCGACCCGCTTTCCCTACGGCGTATGCTATGGGAGCCGGGCTGTGGGTGCCGCCGGAAACAGCGTCACCTCCCGTATTTGGAAAGGAGTAAACATTGCGAGGTCGACAAACGGCCGACGGATGTTTATATCCGTCGGCCGTTTGTTTTTGCCGGCAGACCGACAAATTCGAATAAGATGGCATACTATGCGGATATTTCATGACATTGCGTGGAAGGGTTATGGAAAAACAAGAAAAAATAGTTGAACTTTTGAATGAACTAAAAAAAAAACAGTTTACCGGTTTCATAAGAATTAATTTCAGCCAGGGCGGTATAACCAGAATAGAGAAGAACGAGGAAATTTTGAAGAAAACAAAGACATAAGCAAATCTACAGAGGTTATTTGACGACTGGTCCTTTGCTGACCGTAGATACGGATCCAGAAAGCCCAAGATAAACGCGAGATAGTGTTTACTTGGGCTTTTTATTTATAATAACAAATATTTATTTTAAACAAATATATAGTGACGTGGTGATACACAAATCAGAAATCGTAAGGCATTGAATGTTTTTGAAAGCCGTAAACCTCTCTTGGTAAGAAAACGTCATGAAAACAATCGTAACGGCTCTACCGTATTCCATGGCTTCAATAGGAATCAGATAACAAATTCTGTGCGATGTCATAAGGCCGGCATTCAGTAAACAGTATATATTGGTCCTTTGCTGACCGTCGATGACGGACCCAGAAAGCCCGAGTAACGATCCTTCAGGTGATTGCTCGGGCTTTTTTGTGCCTGATGCCGGTGAAAAAGAGATTGGGGCGACGTGAGCCGACAACATAAGAATGAGGAGAGCCATGGTATGAAGAAAATGGTGGCGGTCTGTCTTGTAGCACTTCTATCCGTAATGCTTCTGATGCCGTTCGCGGCCGGCGCGAGCGGGGTTTCAATCAGTCATGCCGGGGAGGCGTCAGCGGCGGCGCCTGCCGCTCTCCCCGCCCTGCACGGTTTGCAGGCCGCGGGGCACGGGGATCTCGGGACCATGTTGCCGCTGTGGGCGGTTATCCCCTTTGCCGGGATACTGCTGTCCATCGCCCTGTTCCCTCTGTTTGCCCCCAATTTCTGGCACCACCACTTTCCCAAAATCTCACTTGCATGGGCGCTTTCGTTCGCCGTGCCCTTTCTGTTCGTCTTCAAGGCTGATGCGCTCCACGAAATCCTCCATATCTATATCATCGACTATGTGCCGTTCATCATCCTGCTCGGAGGGCTGTTCACCGTCGCCGGCGGCATCTATGTCAAGGGGACGCTCAAGGGTTCTCCGGCGATCAACTGCATGATGCTGATCATCGGGACGGTGCTTGCTTCGTGGATTGGGACCACCGGTGCGGCAATGGTTCTCATCCGGCCGCTGCTCCGTTCCATTGCCTGGCGGAAGCACAAGGTCCATACCATCGTGTTTTTCATATTCCTCGTCTGCAACATCGGCGGTGCGCTGACACCCCTGGGCGACCCTCCGCTCTTTCTCGGCTTCCTCCACGGCGTACCCTTTTTCTGGACAATGAAGGCTATCCCTGCAATGGCGTTCGTCAGCGTTATTCTCCTGCTGGTCTACTTTGCCCTGGACACCTTTTTCTATCGTAAAGAGGACCTGTCCGCCATCAATGACGGCGAGAAGGAACCGCTCAGGATCGAAGGGATGCACAATTTCCTCTTCCTTGGCGGCATCGTCGGCGCCGTTCTCCTCAGCGGGCTGGTCGAGATGGGAGAGATCAGCATTCTCGGAACGCACCAATCCCTGCAGAACCTGGTCAAGGACGCAATCATCATCCTCATGGCGGTCCTGTCACTCGTGACAACCGGAAGGGATATCCGCGAAGACAACCAGTTCAGCTGGGAGCCCATCAAGGAGGTCGCCTACCTGTTCGCGGGCATCTTCATGACAATCATTCCCGCCCTGGCGATCCTCAAGGCCGGAGAGCACGGCGCGCTCGGCATGCTGGTCAAGGCAGCGGACAAACCCTCCCATTACTTCTGGCTGTCCGGTATCCTTTCCAGCTTCCTGGATAACGCTCCCACCTACCTGTCGTATTTCAATACCGCGCTCGGCAAGTTCTTCCCGGGTCAGGCCGAGACAGCCGCGGTGCCTCAGTTGTGCAGCGCCATATCGATCCCGGGTCGCGAGGCATTCTGCTACAGCGATTACCTGCTGGCCATATCCCTCGGGTCGGTGTTCATGGGCGCCAACACCTACATCGGCAATGCTCCCAACTTCATGGTCAAGTCCATTGCCGAGGAGACCGGTGTCGCCATGCCGAGCTTTTTCGGCTACATGTTCAAGTATTCAATCCCGTTTCTCGTTGTGTCGTTCATCATTGTCACCTTTGTGTTTTTCTGAGCAAAGAGAAGAGGGCACGGCTTTGGTAAGAAAGGTTGTCGAAACCCATGGCGTGGAGTTCTCGTATGTCGGCTGTGATGGGTCCGGACCGGGAACAAAGGCCCTGGACGAAATCAGTCTGAGCATCGAAAAAGGGGAATTCGTGGCCGTAGTGGGGGGCAACGGTTCCGGGAAAACGACCTTTGCGCGAATGGTGAACGCCTTGCTTGAACCCACGGCCGGCGCCGTTTTAATAAACGGTATCGATACGAAGGACAAGGAGTGTCTGTGGGGGGTGCGCCGGGTTGCGGGTATGGTGTTCCAGGATCCGGACAGCCAGATTGTGGGGACAACGGTTGAGGAGGACGTGGCGTTCGGTCCGGAAAACCTCGGACTGGCGCCGGAGGAGATACGCCGCAGGGTCCGGGACGCTCTGCTGTCGGTCGGCATGGAAGACCATGGGGGTACCCCGCCGCATCTCCTCTCCGGAGGGCTGAAACAACGGGTTTCCATTGCAGGCGTTCTCGCCATGAAGCCTGCGTGCCTGATACTCGACGAAGCGACCGCACTTCAGGACCCGCTTGCCCGGAAAGACATCATGGACTTGCTCCGCCGGCTCAACAGGGAGGAAGGAATAACGATCATTCATATCACCCATGACATGGAAGAAGCGGCGCTCGCGGACCGGGTAATCGTTCTGGACACGGGAAAGGTCGCTCTTGAGGGAAAGCCCCACGAGGTGTTTTCCCAGGTATCCAGGCTCAGGGAATCGGGTCTCCACGGGCCGTGCGTCACCGAGTTGTTCGAGGTGCTGCGCGGTGAGGGTTTCCATCTTCCCGCCGGTGTTCTGGATGTGAATGAAGCGGCGGCCGCCCTGGTGAGAATGTTGACCGGACAAGGCCATGCTCTCGATACACCTTGAAAACCTTTCTTACTGCTACCAGCGGGGGACTCCCTTCGAGAAGGCAGCTTTGCGGGACATAACGCTTCGAATCGAACCGGGGACTTTTCTCGGAATCGCGGGACGGTCCGGTTCGGGGAAGACGACACTGCTGCGGCACCTGAACGGGCTCCTGAGACCGACCTCCGGCAGGATCGCATTTGACGGCCTCCCGGTGGACACGCATGGCGCGCGGGCGCTGATAAGACGGGTGGGACTGGTTTTTCAGCGGCCGGAGGACCAGCTGTTCGAAGAAACCGTATACAAGGATATAGCGTTCGGGCTGTCCGGTACCGGATTGGGTCCGGAGGAAACCGCCGACCGGGTCAGGGAAGCGCTCAACGCGGTCGGTCTCGGTGAAGAATTTCTCGAAAGGTCTCCCTTCGGGCTGTCAGGCGGCCAGAAGAGGAGAGTGGCAATTGCCGGGGTGCTGGTGATGAATCCTGCCGTTCTTGTCCTGGACGAACCGGCGGCAGGTTTGGATCCGGTTGGGTGTCGGGAGATCCTGGACCATATCGGCAGGCTGCGGAGGGATCGGGGTGTCACCGTTGTTCTCGCGACGCATGACATGGAGGAAATTGCCCGGTATGCCGGGAAGGTAGTTGTTCTGAAAGGCGGGAACATCGCAGTGGAGGGTACCCCTCGCGAGGTTTTCACGGATGTCGACGCTCTGGAGAGCGCCGGCCTTGAGCCTCCACGGATCACCCGTCTCATGATGAGGCTGAAAGACGCGCTGCCGGAGATTGATGACGGAATCAGTACCGTTGAGGAAGCCGCGGAAGAAATAAAGAAGGTATATCGCGGGAAAGGGTGCGGGTGGAGACGGCATGATACGAGACATGCTCATGGGCAGATATGTTCCCGGCAGTTCGATTCTTCACCGGTCGGACCCGAGGATGAAGATACTGCTGGCGGCCGTCTTTATGACGCTTGTATTTCTTGCTGACGGATATCCGTCGTTCCTGCTGCTCATTGTCTTCTCCGTTACGGCGGCGTGTGTGGCGGGCAGGCCTCTCGGGCGTTCCGTTAAAGGACTCAGGCCGTTCCTGTTCATCACGTTGTTCACCGTGGCGGTGAATGCCGTTGTCGTTTCGGGTATCTCTCAGGATGGATCGGGTTGTTTCAGCAGTGTCATTCGGGAGGGAGTCGTTCTTTCCATACAGATAGTCCTGAGACTTTTTCTGCTCCTGACGGGCGCTTCCCTGCTCACGTCCACCACGACCCCCGTGTCCCTCATGGACGGCCTGGAGGCCCTGCTGAAACCCTTGAAAAGATTTCGTGTGCCCGTTCACGAGGCCGCGACGGTGATGGCCATGGCGCTGCGGTTTATCCCGGTGCTCCTCGAAGAGGCGGAGAAAATATATCAGGCCCAGGCATCGCGGAGCGCGGTTTTTGACTCCGGCAATCCCCTGAAGAGGGCGGGACGGTGCGTGCCGGTCCTCGTGCCTCTGTTCGTGGGCGCCTTCAGACGGGCGGACGAACTGGCAATGGCCATGGAGTCGAGATGTTACCGGGGAAGCGGCGGCAGGACCAGGATGAGGCGGCTCTCGTTTTCCCGTGCGGACGGCCTGTGCGCGGCTGCCATGTTGGCCCTGACGGCGGCCTTTGCCTGTATCGAGTATGCGATGTGATGTCGCACGGAACCTTTTCCGAGGAAACGGAATTTGCGCCGGATGGGCGTTACACCAATCAACCAGGAGTCGAGAGAACATGAAAAAAGCCAGTTTCAAGGGCGGTATCCACCCACACGGATACAAGGAGTTGACTTGCGGAAAGGTCACGGTTCCCGCTCGGGTTCCGGACACGGTGTACATTCCTCTCTCCCAGCATATCGGCGCTCCCTGCGCGTCGCTGGTGCTGGTTGGGGACAGGGTCGGGAAGGGGCAGAAGATAGGAGAGGGGAAGGGTTTTGTCACGGCGCCGATTCATGCCAGCGTGAGCGGAACGGTATCGGCGGTTGAACTCAGGGAGCATCCGGGCGGCAGCTTCGTCAACTGTGTCGTGATAGAGAATGACGGCAAGGAAGAGTGGGCGGAAACGGTGAAACCCCACAAATCGCCGGCATCCCTCGATTCCGAACAACTCAGGAAGATCATCTTCGAGGCAGGTATCGTGGGGATGGGCGGCGCGACCTTTCCCTCCCATGTGAAATACAGCCCGGTGGAGGGGAAACGGGCCGAGGTGGTGATACTGAACGGCATCGAGTGCGAGCCGTACCTGACTGCGGACCACCGGCTGATGGTGGAAAAACCGGACCGGATCGTGGCGGGCCTGCGCTACATCATGCGGAGCGTCTGCTGCGGCCGTGGAGTCATCGCCGTGGAAGACAACAAGTTGGATGCGGTGAGCCTGCTGGAAAAGGCCGCGGCCGGCGAGGGGGGAATAACCGTTCATGTTCTCAAGGAAAAGTATCCACAGGGATCCGAGAAACAGTTGATTTACGCATGCACCGGCAAGCAGGTACCCGTGGGCGGGCTCCCTCTGGACGTGGGGGTGATCGTCAACAACGTGGGCACCGCCGTGGCTGTGGCGGAGGCCGTGGAACGGGGGATTCCCCTTATCGAGCGCTACCTTACCGTAAGCGGCAACGGTGTCCGTGAACCGTCGAACTACCTGGTCAGGGTCGGGACCCTGTTCAAGGACCTGATTGCCCAGAGCGGAGGGTATGCCGGGAATGTCGAAAAGATCATAGCCGGCGGCCTGATGATGGGAAAAGCCGTTTTTTCGGACGAAGTGCCGGTGGTGAAAGGGTCTTCCGGGGTTGTGGTCATCAGGAATGACGCGAAACGAGAGTTCAGGGAGTATGGCTGCGTGCGCTGCGCCAAATGCGTCGATGTCTGTCCCATGTTCCTGGAGCCGACATCCCTGGTGAAGCTGGCAAAAATGGGCGCCTGGGAGGAGGCGGAGAAATTTCATGTGGCGAGCTGCATCGAATGCGGCTCGTGCGTCTATGGATGCCCGGCCCATATCCCGCTGGTCCAGTATATCCGCAGGGCGAAACAGGCTGTTCTGGCGGCAAAGGCCAAGGAAAAAAAGTAACGGAGGGAAGGATTCAATGACAAATCAGGACAGTCTATTGGTTGTATCGTCATCTCCGCATCTGCACAGCCCTGACAGCGTACCGGCGGCCATGCGGGATGTCCTCATTGCGCTGGTTCCGGCGCTTATCGCAGCAGTCTACTGTTTTCGCCTGCCCGCCGTCATGGTAATTCTCGCCTGCGTGGTGAGCGCCTATCTGGCCGAGCTCGCCTGTCTCAAGGTCATGAAAAAAGGCACGACGACCGGCGAGCTCAGCGCCGTGGTCACCGGCCTGCTCCTGGCGTTCTGTCTGCCGCCGACCCTGCCGCCGTGGATGGCGGTTCTCGGTTCGGTTTTCGCGATCGTGGTCGCGAAACACCTGTTCGGCGGACTCGGCCACAATATCTTCAATCCGGCATTGATCGGAAGGGCATTCCTGCTGGCCTCCTTCCCGGTCGCCATGACCACCTGGGTGACGCCCATCGACGGAATCACCACTGCGTCGCCTCTCGGCATCATGAAAGAGGCCGGCGGCCGGCAGCTGCCCGGCATTGCCGATCTCTTCCTGGGCAATGTGAGCGGCAGTCTCGGCGAGACCAGCGCCCTTGCCCTCCTCATCGGCGGACTCTACCTACTCTACAGAAAACACATCGACTGGCGTATCCCGGTCAGTTACCTGGGCACGGTCTTCGTCCTGACCTCCATTGTCGCGTCCGTGAAGGGGCACGGCATGTGGTATCCGGTGTTCCACCTGTTCGCGGGAGGGCTTTTTCTCGGCGCCTTTTTCATGGCCACCGACTGGGTGACGAGCCCGGTAACAAAAGCTGGCAGAATCATCTTCGGTGTCGGCGCGGGAATTTTCGTGGTCCTTATCAGGCTGAAGGGGGGCTACCCGGAAGGCGTGTGTTATTCCATCCTGCTCATGAATGTGGCGACGCCGCTGATTGATCGATACACCAAAGCTCGGGTATTCGGGGGGGTGAAGAGCCATGCTTGATATCATGAAACTTGCCGTTTTCCTCCTGGTTGTTTCCGCTGTCGCGGCATTCGGCGTCGGCTACGTCAACAGCATGACCGCCCCTGTTATCGATAAACAGGCGCTGCGGATGAAAACCGACAGCTTCAAGGAAGTCTGTCCCCAGGGAGAAGAGGTAAAAAACGAAACGGAGCGCTTCCTGAAGAAGAACGCTAATCCTCTTATCAAAGAGGTGAATGTGGCATACAAGGGCGGGGTTCCCGTGGGTGTCATCTATACCATCGAACCCAAGGGCTTCGGAGGACCCATCAGCATCCTTGCCGGATTCGACATCGGCGCCAGGAAGGTAACTGCCATCAAGGTGCTGAGCCAGACCGAAACTCCCGGCCTCGGCGCAAAGGCAAAGGACCCGTCATTCCAGGACCGCTACAAGGGAAAGAGCGCCGAAGCCGATCTGGAAGTTTCCAAGACGCCCCCGACAAAGGACACTCAGATCCAGGCGATTACCGCGTCCACGATAACGTCCAAGGCCGTCACCAACGGCGTGAATGCGGCGCGGGATCATTTCGCCGGGAACTTCGTTAAATAGTTTCCGGATGGAAACCAATAGTGTCACATCCGGAGTTTCCGGATGGCCACTAACTAACCCCGGCGGAATCGCCGGACGAACACTACACCGGAGGTGTTTCGTATGAGTCTGCTGAATGAGTTTACGAAAGGGATCATCAAGGAGAATCCGCTGTTCCGGCTGGTTCTGGGGACCTGCCCGTCGCTGGCGATCACCACGTCGGTGGACAACGGCCTGGGCATGGGCGTCGCGTTCACCGGGGTGCTGCTCGGTTCGAACATCGTCATCTCCGCCATGCGCAAGATAATCCCGGACAGCATCAGGATACCCGTCTATATCGTGGTAATCGCCTCCTTCGTCACCATGACCGACCTGTTGATGCATGCCTATTCACCTGCCATGTACAAGGCATTGGGCATATTCATTCCCCTCATCGTCGTGAACTGCATCATCATCGGCCGCGCCGAGGCCTTCGCCAACAGAAATTCGGTCGTGCCCTCCGTTCTCGACGCGCTCGGCATGGGGGTAGGGTTCACCCTGGCCCTGGTGCTTCTGTGCACCTTCAGGGAAGTCCTTGGCGCGGGCACCTTCCTGGGGATCCGGTTGCTTCCGGAAAGCAGGACGGCGATCATGATGATTCTTCCCCCGGGGGGATTCGTGACGCTGGGGTGCATCCTCGGCTTCCTGAACAAGATGCAGTCGAAAACCGCCTGAGAAAGGAGAATCCGGGTTATGCAGGATTATTTCATTATTGTCGTAAGTGCCGTACTCATCAACAACATCGTGCTGTCCCAGTTCCTGGGAATATGTCCCTTTCTCGGCGTTTCCAAAAAACTGAGCGCCGCCCTGGGAATGGGCGCGGCTGTTACCTTCGTCCTGGTGCTGGCCGGACTCTTTACCTGGATAGTGCAGATATACGTTCTGAACCCCTTCAACATCGCCTATATGCAGACGATTGCCTTTATCCTGATCATCGGAGCCCTGGTGCAGTTCGTCGAAATGGTAATCAGGAAATACAGCCCGGGCCTGTACAAGGCGCTGGGCATCTATCTTCCCCTGATTACCACGAACTGCGCCGTACTGGGTGTGGCCATCCTGAATATCCAGAAGGATTTCAGCCTTGTGAAGACGCTTGTCCACAGCACCAGCCATGCCGTCGGTTTTTCCCTGGCCCTCATCCTGATGGCGGGAATACGGGAGAGACTTGAATCCGCTGATATACCGAAGTGTATGGAAGGGGTGCCTATTTCTCTCGTGATAGCCTCGCTGATGTCCATTGCCTTTCTCGGTTTCAGCGGGCTTATCTGAAAAATATATGGAGGAATAAAGAATGTTAGCTGCGGTAACAAGCCTGGCGGTAATGGGTGCGGCCTTCGGGGTCGTTCTTGGAGTAGCAAGCAAGAAATTCATGGTTGAAGTCGATCCCAAGGTCGAAGAGATCCTGTCCGTGGTGCCGGGGGCGAACTGCGGCTCCTGCGGCCAACCCGGATGCGCCGGTTTCGCCGAAGCGGTCGTCAACGGTGATGTCAAGCCGAACGCCTGCGCGCCGGGCGGCGCTTCTCTCTATGAGAAGATCTCCGCCATCCTGGGTACGGAGGTCTCCGACTACGAAGAGCGCAAGGTGGCCCAGGTGCTCTGCCAGGGGGGGGCCGGGCAGGCGAAGATGCTCTATCGCTATAAGGGGATCGAAGACTGTCATGCGGCGCTTGCGGCGTTCAAGGGACCCAAAGCGTGCAATTTCGGCTGCATCAGGCTTGGTTCCTGCACCACCGCATGCCCCTTCGGAGCGATTGAGCAGGGTGCGGACGGACTTCCGGTCGTGGACTACTACAAGTGCACCGGATGCAATACATGCGTAGAAGAATGCCCGCAGGGAATCCTGAGGCTGGTGGGAGTATCCCGTCTTGTCAATGTCCGTTGCGTGAACACGGACAAGGGCAAGGAGGCCAGGGCCGTGTGCGGGGTCGCCTGCATCAAGTGCCGGCTGTGCGAGAAGAACTGTCCCGAAGGGGCCGTGCATGTCGTTGACCGGGGGACGGGATCGGTGGCGCTCATCGATTACGAGAAATGCACCAACTGCGGCATATGCGCCACCAAATGTCCTACCAAGGCCATTGACATGATCTCGCCCATCTCAGAAGAAGTCATCCTGGAAACCGAGGAGCATGCAAATGCGGGCTGCCAGCGGTGCGAGGCCTGTCACCGGTAATGGGGAGCCGGCCCCGTGTATGGCTTGCCCTGATCCTTGTCCTGCTGGGTGTCATCGGTTTCTCCCTCTATCCCCGACGACCGGTGGAGTACAGGAGCGACCGGTTCCTGATGGACACCCTGGTAAGCATCAAGGTGTACGGCAGGGATGATGAAAAACTCCGGAAGGCCGTGGCTGAAGCCTATGCCGAAATGCAGCGCATCGCGGACCTGACGAATCGTTTTCCCGCCAGGGGAACGGCTGAACATGCAGCGAGCGATGTCTGCCGGATAAACGACATGGCCGGTATCAAACCGGTCACGGTGGATCCGGATGTTTTCGCAATGCTGGAACGGTCCCGTACCTGGCGCCATCGCACCGGCGGTGCGTTTGACGTAACTATCGGTCCGGTAATGGACCTGTGGGGATTCGGGGGAAAGCATCCCCATGTGCCGAAGCACGATGAACTCGTGGCACGCCTCGCTTTGGTAGGCAGCGACCGTTTGCTGCTGAAGAGCCGGGACCGGACCGCATTTCTGGAAAAAGCGGGTATGGGCCTTGATCTGGGAGCGGCGGCGAAAGGGTATGCGACGGAAAAAGCAATGCGGGTCCTGGAGCGGAACGGGATTGAAAAGGCCATCATCGACGCCGGCGGCACGATACGGGTCCTCGGGAAAAACCCTGAAGGCACTCCATGGAGGATAGGGATAAAAAACCCCGCCGACTCGGGAGGAATCCTTGCCGTACTCGCGCTTGAGGACTCCGCGGCAGCCACATCGGCGGGGTATTACCGGTGCTTCGATTCCGGCCGGAATCGGTTCCATCATATTCTCAATCCCGGCACGGGCTATCCGGCAATGGAGAATGCGAGTGTTACCGTGGTCGCAAAGGACGCCGGCATGGCGGATATCCTGTCCACGGCGCTGTTCGTCCTTCCACCGGAAAAGGCCCTGGAAACGGTGAAAAAACTGGCCGGCGTGGAGGTTTTTCTGGTGACCGTCGATGGGCGAACTCTTCACGGAAAGGGCCCGGCGAGCCGATCGGTCGTGCAATCCGCGGAGCCCGAACACCATGCGCAAAGCCGATAACTGTCTGATTGTCGGGGTCCTGCTTGCCGCGGCGTTATCGGCGATGATCTATTATCGCGTGACTCTCTTGCGAACGGATACAGCCGTCGATACCAGGGCTGTGATAAAGATTCGGGGCAGGATTGTCCGGACCATCGATCTTCTCAAGGACGGGAAACATGCCGTGTATCAGGTTCAGGGTTCGATCGGGCGTGCTCTTGTGGAGCTCGATGGAAACAGGGTCCGCATGCGGGAAGCCCCCTGTCCGGACCGCACGTGTATCCTGCAGGGCTGGATAGAGAGGCCCGGCGAGAGCGTCGTCTGTCTTCCCAACCTGGTGGAGATACGCATTGAAGGCGGGAGCGGACTTGACGCCGTAACCCGATAAGTCGAGGCGCGCTGCATGTCTGATACGCGGAAAATGGTTTTTTTCTCACTGTTGGTGGCGTTGGGAACGACGCTGCATGTGATGGAGGGGATGATTCCCAACCCGTTTCCCATTCCGGGGGTGAAGCTTGGATTGGCGAACGTGGTGACTTTTGTTGCCGTATACCTGTACGGCCTTCGCAGTGGTCTGGCCGTCGGTGTGTTGCGGGTGATACTCGGTTCCCTGGTGGGAGGCGTTTTCCTCTCGCCCGCTTTTCTGTTGAGCCTGAGCGGGTCCGTTGTCAGTACGCTTATCATGGCGTTTCTTCTGAGATTCGCTCCATGTTTCAGTATACGGGGTGTGAGTGTCGCCGGCGCCGTGAGTCATAATGCCGGCCAGCTGCTTACGGCGGCACTGATTATGCGGAGCTGTTCCATATTCTACTATCTGGCTTTTCTGCTGCCGGCGGCGCTGGTGACGGGCATGATCACCGGCCACCTTTTGGATATGGTGCTTGGCAGGCTTGAAAGATCCGGTGTCGTGCAAATATATGCGGGTGGAAAAGGGGGATCCGATAATGGGGAATACGTTTGTAGAGGTAATATTCGAAGGGCATTATAACACTGTCAAGGGGTATTTTGAGGGGTTGCAGGACGGTATGGGGACGACGCACAAAGTTTTTTTCAGCTCCGAATCGGGCATCGCGGCCGAAACCTTGTCCGAGCTCATCAGGGAATGGGTCTCTCTCGGGCACAGGCTGCATCATGTGGTAATGGAAGAAAGTCTTTTTACGATACTGGAGGATATCCTTTCAAAGAAGGGAAAAGATGCGCTCATGAATTCCCGCGCCGTGAAATCGTCCAAAGTCGTGAAGGGGGCGGCGTTCGGATTCAGTTTCGATGCCTATGCGCGCAGGTATGCGGAGGAAATACGGGAATTGCTCGCCAGACGTCCCGAAGGCGTGTCACTGCGAGATTATAAACCGGAGGAGCGAATCAATCACAGCGCCGAGGGGGTGGAGCTGTATACACCGGCCCATGATTACATTTTCCGGGGAAGAGGTGTCGTCATTGGCTCTGTTGAAGAGGTGATCGCCTATCGAGCGATGATTGTCGAGCATCCACTTATCGAAGCTGAGCAAATAAAGCTTGAATTGTAGACGTTGTGTTGTTTGTGTTTCATCCAGTAAAATTATAAATAAATATTATATAAAAAAGCTTGACAATATACTGACTCTCATTCTATATAGTGTAAACTTATATCAATTAATGATATTCAAAATAAGTTGCTCCGACCCGTCCTTCCTACGGCGTATGCTACGGAAGTCGGGCTGTGGGTATCGCCGGAAACAGCGATGCCTCCCGTGTTTGGAAAGGAGTAAACATTGCGGGCTTACAGGCCGGTGGATGTTTATATCCATCGGCCTTTGTTTTTAATGCCGGTGGCATAGGCATCGGCAGTGAGTGATTCGGAATATTGTAAGTCCGATACATTTTTTTATATGACGGAGGCACGTAAACATATCAATGGTAGGGGCTAGGCGTGCCTCTCCCAATCGGTGCACGGCGCGCCGTGCACCCAAATCAGGGTTGCGATGTTTACTTGCAAAAAGAACGATGAAGTAATCTCATATCGTTGTTGGCCCTTTGCTGACCGTTGTACGGCCCCAGAAAGCCCAATGAAAAGCCTGCGCGCTTTTCCTTGGGCTTTGTTTTTTGCGGGAGCGGGAGAACCATGCGTCCGCATTGTAAAAGAAATCGGGCGAACGGAGTTGCGCGGAGCAGGCTCGGCGCCGTTTCACAAAGAATACTTTTCAGGTAACAGACGTCGCGCGAATGGGTTGAATGCGGCATCTGTCACAACATCAAATAATGGAGGTAAGTCATGGCTGACGTGGTACAGAAGATTGACGAATTGGTAGCAAAGGCACGTAAGGCAGCCGATGTCATGAAGGAGATGACCCAGGAGCAGGTTGACAAAATCTGTGCGGCGATGGATGCCGCATCCGTGACCAGCGAGCAGAAACTGGCCGAGATGGCGGTGGAAGAAACCGGAATCGGCAGGGCCGACCACAAGGCCATCAAGAACCATTTGGGCGCGCACATCGTCTACGAGTATTTCAAGGACAAGAAATCCGTCGGCATCATCAAGGAAGAATCCGGCGTAAAGTACATTGCCGAGCCGTTCGGCGTGCTTGCAGCCGCCACTCCGACCACCAACCCGACCTCTACGGTCATGTTCAAGGCGCTGATAGCCCTCAAGGCGCGTAATGTCATCATCTTCGCCTGTCACCCGCGTGCACAGAAGTGCAGCGTCGAGGCGGCGAAGATTATGCATGATGCGGCAGTAAGCGCCGGCGCTCCTGTTAACTGCATCCAGTGGATCGACGAACCATCCATCGAGGCGACCAACCTGCTGTTCAAGCACCCGGGCGTGAATCTGATCCTCGCCACCGGCGGCAACGCCATGGTCAAATCGGCATACAGCTCCGGTCACCCGGCAATCGGCGTGGGGGCGGGCAACACCCCGGTCTTTGTCTCCAAATCCGCCAGGCTGAGCGTTGCGGTGAACAACGTCATCGCCTCCAAGACCTTCGACAACGGCACCATCTGCTCCTCCGACCAGTCCATGATCTTCGACGACAAGGAAATCTGCGACAAAGCCGTGAAGATGATGGTCGAAAGAGGCGCCTACCTGGTCAACGAAGAAGAGAAGAAGAAGCTGGAAGCGGTCATGTTCGACAAGGAGAGGGGCGTACCTGCCGTTGCCATCGTGGGCAAGTCTCCGCAGGCTATTGCCAAGCTTGCCGGGTTCGATGTTCCCGAGGACGTGAAGCTGCTCCTGGTTCCACTGACCACCATCGGTCCGGAAGACTGGTTCAGCCACGAGAAACTCTCCCCGGTTCTGGGCTTCATCTGCTTCAACAGCACCGACGAAGCGATCGCGGCAGCCAAGAGCCAGCTTCGCTGGGGCGGCGCGGGTCACACCGCCGTTGTCCACGCTCAGGACGACAACGTTCTTACCAAGTTCGCCGTTGAGATTCCCGCGAACCGTCTGCTCCTCAATCAGCCCGCGGTACACGGCAGCGTCGGTCTCATCTACAACGAACTGCCTCCTTCACTTACCCTCGGCTGCGGTACGGACGGCGGCAACTACCTGGGCAACAACATCAACTACTCGGACCTGCTGAGCATCAAGACGGTCGCACAGCGTATCGTTGATTATGAACGAGATGAATAGGATTTTTCCGTTTGTTACCGGGTAGTCTTCTTTCTGCTTACTATGTCATCCTCCCCCTTGTAATGTCATAGGCTGCCTGCCGGAAGGCCGGCAGCCTCCCTTCCTTGAAAACGATGACGTGTCCGGTCGTACTATCAGGGTGGAGGTTGGAGAGAGTCTGAAGAGAGACGATCTAGGAGGATTTTATGGATGTGCTTGATGGCGCGCTGCGGCATGAAAAGGATGCAATCAAATTATATGCGTATCTTGTGGAGCAGGCTTCCCTTGACAGTGTGAAGAGGTTGTTTTCGTCCTTGTTGAAGGATGAGCGGAAGCACCTTGAGAGGATAGAGAACTTCAGGGCATGTCGTAACGACCTTGTTGCGTGTCGAAGCGATAGCCTTGAATTTTCGAGGCTTTTTCCACACATCGTTAAAGACTCCGGTGTTGAGAGCCTGTGCAGGGAGGAAGTCAATTTTTACCGGGAAGTCATGGAGCGTGAAAAAAACGGAATAAACCAGTATGAATATTTCCTGCATAATTCGAGTGATGAAAAATCCAAACTACTGTTAAACGCTATAATAGCGCAGGAGAAAAAACACTTTGATATTGTAAAGGGGTTATGTGTTTTTATTTCAGAGCAACAAAGTTATAAGTAGAAAAATCCTTCTATAGGATAACAAGGTGAAGTCATGTCATCACAGCAGCCATATGAAATTGACAATAAGATAAAACGAAGCCATAGCAACGAATACTATCGGTATAATGTCGGCGAAACGCTAAAAAAATTGCGATTGTCGAATAATCCCAGATTTTCCATTAGCTGCATTGCCTGTAATGTCCTGATGTGGTCTAATGGAAACCACTAGAAAGTTTCTCCTGATTTCATGCAGTTGCGAGGCAGGTATGTCTCACGATCTTCAGGGT
>Ga0228536_1000370_pt1 | contig 91760 bp, 78 predicted proteins | sample SJ1Smetagenome_FD_168611 | JGI IMG/M metagenome (GOLD analysis project Ga0228536, IMG submission 168611) | Enriched culture of PCE-dechlorinating microbial communities from Ithaca, New York, USA - SJ1.S | ecosystem: Engineered > Modeled > Simulated communities (microbial... > Unclassified...
ACGCTTTTATTGTAGTCGAAAAGGTGCATCGCAGCATTGTTGCCATGGTAGGGGCGTCCCTGGTTATCGTATTGGGATTAATTACCCAGAAACAGGCCTTTTCCTCCATAGACTTCAATACGATCGGCCTTTTGATCGGCATGATGATCATCGTGGGCATAACCCGCCAGAGCGGGATCTTTGAGTACCTGGCCATAAAATCGGCCAAAATGGTCAAGGGAAAGCCTCTGGCTATACTGGGTGTATTGTCGTTTATCACGGCCCTGGCCTCAGCCTTGCTGGATAATGTTACGACGGTTCTTTTGATCGTCCCCATTACTTTGGCCATCACCGACCGCCTGGACATTTCTCCCCTGCCATTCTTGCTGGCCGAGATTATAGCCTCCAATATAGGGGGGACGGCTACTCTCATCGGCGATCCTCCCAACATCATGATTGGCAGCGCCACCGGACTGGGATTTATGGATTTTATCAGCAATCTGGCCTTGCCGGTCTCGCTTATCTTCCTGGTTACGATCGGGATCATGCTGTGGCTCTACCGCAAGCAGGTGGTGGCTGCCCCGCAGAACATTATGGAACTGTTGAAGCTGGATGAAAAATCCTTTATTAAAGATTGGCTTTTAATGAAGAAGTCGCTCCTGATACTGGGTTTAACTCTGGTCGGCTTCCTGGCGCATCAGGCCCTGCACCTGGAATCAGCCACCATTGCCCTCCTGGGGGCCAGCATATTGATGCTTATCAGCCATGAAAACGTCGATGAGACGCTTTTGACTGTTGAGTGGCCCACCATATTTTTCTTTGCCGGTCTGTTTGTGATGGTAGGAGCCCTGGTAGAAACCGGGGTGGTTGCCCTGGCGGCCCAAAAGCTCCTGGCTTTGACCGGCGGCAGACTGCTGCCCACCGGAATCCTGGTATTGTGGCTGTCAGCGCTGGCTTCCGCCTTTGTTGACAACATACCCTATGTTGCCACTATGATCCCCCTGCTGCAGTCGGTAGGGCAGATGTCGAACATGCCCATGGAGTCCATCTGGTGGTCTTTGGCCCTGGGAGCCTGTCTGGGCGGAAACGGCACTTTGATCGGGGCTTCGGCCAATATCATCGTGGCCGGTATGGCCGAGCGCTATGACACCCCGATAAGCTTTGCCCGCTATTTTAAAGTGGGCTTCCCTTTGATGCTGCTGTCGGTGTTCCTGGCTATGTTCTACCTCTATTTCGCCTACTGGGTATAATATAAGCCAGGGAGGTAAAACATACCGCCCTGGCTTGGACTGATATCGAACTACGGTTAGGCTATGTAATCTTTCTAATGCACCGGCAGACGGGGGGTATCAATGATGGTGGTGCCGGCCGGGAGTACGAATAGTCCTTCATCCTGGAGCCCCAGCTTGATATTGCTGAATTCCGCGTTTGTCTTGCTGCCGTCTACGGTCTCTTCGGTTTTAAGCGGCACGCCGATAGCTTCGCTGATCCATAATTTTTTCTCGGTAGGGATATCGATTACCGTGATAATAACGCACGGCTGTTCACTGATCGTTTCCCGGCCCAGCACCTTGAAGCGGGCGGGGTCTTCAAAGGCCCATTTGAGGGCGGATTCGAGGTTGGAAGCACTGGTACGGGTGGCTGTGTGATTGGCTTGATTGTATGAATAGACATTTCCATCGGCTGTGGCAATAGTAATGGTTTTCAATCCCATTGATTCCGTTTCGATACGGACTTTGTTGCCGGTGACCCAGGTTTTGCTGAGTGAGGTGACTGTGCCTTGCCCGGTAACGACCGTGGTCTTTTTCTCATAATAGGCGCCTTGAATGTTCTGGGTCTGTCTCATAATATCGGTCAGAGGTATTTCAGGGGTGTTGGCATCCTTTTTGGTTTCCGTGGCCGCCGGTGCGCTCTGTTCGGCTGGCGGAGCGGTGGTGGTCTGCTTTTTGGAGCAGCCGGCTGCACCTGCCAGTATGAGCAGTGCGGCCAGGACCAGAACAGGTATCCTTTTCATCAAACAACCTCCCTTACAAACTGCGGCTTCAGGCTGAATAGGCCTTTGAATATTGCCTACGAGAACATGTTATCATTGGCTGCTTAAATCGCCTATGATGCTTTGGTCCTGATTTGCCGGTTAATTATCGCTTGATTCCGGAGGAGCGGGACGGATTGCGTTGGCATAGGGGGATAGAGGATTTTTAACGGATGGAAAAGAATAGCTATATACAGGTATGTTTATTTGCCGGTAGAGAGGGCGCCGATGAGACGCCCGGATAGAGGAGGAGTTGCCCGTGATAGACGAAGTCCTGCCTAATATTTTCTGCCTGAAAATACCTCTCCCGCATAATCCCCTCGGGGTGCTCAATTCTTATTTGATCAATGGCCGGGAGAGAAAGCTTTTAATTGACACCGGGTTCAACTGGCCGGAATGCCGCAGCGCTTTGCTCCAGGGGATTGCCGAGCTGGGTTTAAAGCTGGAGGACCTGGAATTTTTAATTACCCATGTCCACGCCGATCACTCCGGGCTTCTGTTCGACCTGGCCCCGCCGGGTTCAGTTGTATACGCCAGCCAGAGAGACGCCGATGAACTCCGGGCCTGCTTTACCAATACCTACTGGCAGGAAGTTGACCGGGAGTTTGGGCTTTACGGGTTTCCTCAGAATCGCCTGGGCAGTGAGGCCAATCAGATAAAATCATATATTTCCGGACATGACCTGGGATTTGTCTACCTCCAGGAAGGAACGGTTTTGGAAGCCGGCGGTTACCGTTTTACCTGTATCATGACTCCCGGCCACAGTCCGGGGCATGTATGCCTTTACGACCGGGAACATAAGGTTTTGATATCAGGCGATCATATATTGCCGGATATATCGCCCAATATAACCCTGTGGCGCAATGTCGAGGATTCGCTGGGCGACTATCTGCAGAGCCTGGATAGGATCGACCGGATGGAGGTTGAGCTGGTCTTGCCCGGTCACCGGGGCTTTATCCGGGACTGCCACGGCCGTATTCAGGAATTAAGAGAGCACCACCGGGCGCGCCTCGATGAGATCATGGAAATATTGAAGGCCGGGGCCATGGATGCCTACCAGATAGCCGGCCGGATGACCTGGGATCTGAATTATTCTTCCTGGGATGAGTTTCCGCCTTTCCAGCGCTGGTTCGCAACCGGCGAAGCCATCGCCCACCTGCAGCACCTGTTGCTCCAGAAAAAGATAATCAGGATTACCACCCCGGAAAAATACCTGTTTGCCCTGCCCGCTTAAGACCGGGGAAGGATTACCCGGAAGGTCGTTCCCTGATCGGGTTGGGAGCTGACCTTGATAGCCCCCCGGTGCTGGGATACGATCCACTGGGCTATGGAAAGTCCCAAGCCTGAACTGCCGGAGTCGCGGCTGCGGGATTTATCGACCCGGTAGAAGCGCTCAAATACCCGGGGCAGGTCTTCACTGGCTATCCCTTCGCCGGTATCGGCTACCGTAAATTCAACCTGCCGCTCCAGGTCCGCCATCTGTACTTTTACCGATCCCCCGGCGGGAGTGTATTTTATGGCGTTGTCGACCAGGATAACCGCCAGTTGTTTTATCCGGGTCGCGTCTCCCCGGAAATCGACCGGCTGATCCAGGGACAGTTCAAGGTCGACCCCGTGGTTGACCGCCACCGGTTCCAGGGGCTGCAGGGCTTCGCGCAGAGCCGCGTCCAGCGGGAAAAGGGTGATGTTCAGGGTAGCTTGGTCCGAGTCAGCCCGGGCCAGAAACAGGAGATCATCAACCAATCTGGCCATGCGCTGGGTTTCCGCCTGGATGTTGTCCAGCCACCGTTCCTGGCTTTCCACTGACTTTTCCGGATTGCCTCTGACCAATTCCAGGTTGGTCTGGATGACCGCCAGGGGGGTGCGCAGCTCGTGAGAGGCGTCGGCCACGAAGTCCTTTTGCCGCTGCCAGGCGTTCTTGACCGGGATCAAGGCCCGGTTGGCCATAAAGATCCCTCCGGCCAGGACCACCAGCAGAGCGGCCAATCCCGAAAAGGTCAGGGCGTTCTGCAGGCGTGAAAGGGCGCCCCGGTTGGCGTTGTTGTTGGTAAAGACCAGGGTGATGTTGTCGTTTTGGGAAGAACGGGACATATGATAGCGATAGGTTTCGTGATCAAATTCAAGCAGGCCGCGCGATTGCTGAGAGTATATAATGGCTGAGGAAAGCTCTTTTACCGAGTTGCTGGCAAAGGGCAGCCCGGGGGAACTGGCCACCAGATCGCCTGAAGGGGTCACTATTATATAAAACACGTTGGCGTGGCGCCGGCTCAATTCTATAGCCTGAACGGGCTCCCCGCTGCTCAATTGAAAGGCGACGGCCTGTAGCGCCCGATCCGATTCCTGGCCCACCCCCCACTCGGTCAGAAAATATATTTCAATGGAAAAAAAGATGAAAATCAATCCAAAGACGATTACATTGATCAAAGTGAGCTTCAGCTTGAGTTTCCTGAACATATTATCCTTCCTTCAGGCAGTAACCGACTCCGCGCACCGTCTCTATCTGCACGCCGCTCTTTTCAGGGTCCAGCTTTTTGCGCAAATAATGGATATAGATCTCGACGATATTGATCTCTACTTCGGTATCCAGGCCCCACACCCGGCTCAAAAGCTGCTCCCGGGACAGCACCTGACCGCGGTTTTTGATCAGGTACTCCAGAAGCTGGGCTTCCTTGAGGGTCAGTTTGACGGTGCTTGAGCCGTAGGAGACTTCGCAGCGCAGGGGATCAAGGGTTAGCCGGCCGGCCGGCAGTTTGCCCTCGTTTAAGAGTTCCGGGGCGCGGCGGGCCAGCGCGGCCAGGCGGGCCAGAAGCTCTTCCGTGGCAAAAGGCTTTATAAGGTAATCGTCAGCTCCGGCATTGAGCCCCGCAACCCGGTCCTGTATGGCGTCCCGGGCGGTAAGCATGAGAACCGGGGTTTTGATACCCCGGGCCCTTAAGGATTCCAAAACCGCGACCCCCTCTTTCCCCGGGAGCATGCGATCTAAAATGATGAGGTCATAAATGCCGGTTTCAGCCAGTTCCTCACCGTTTATCCCGTTGAAGGCCAGGTCAACCGCGTATTTGTTTTTTTTGAGTATGTAAGCCAGGGCTTCGGCCAGGCGGATTTCATCTTCCACCAGCAATACGCGCATAGAGATCACCTTTCTATTATAATTAAGAGGATACAAGCGCTTCCTTAAAAAGAGCTTAGCTTTACAGGCCGTCATTTTAAGGTAATTTTAAGTCTTCTAAACCAAAATGTGAATTAGAATAAAATCCTTGGGGAGTTATGAGGAGTGGAATCATGAAAGACAAAAAGTGGGTATACGGGCTGGCGATCGGCCTGGTAGCGCTTATCGCCCTGGGCGCCGGGTGCTCTTATAAAGCCCATAGCGCCTGGGCGGCCAGGCAGTCCCAACTCTATACCGGAGTGAACAATCCGGTATATGCTGATCTTTTCTTACTTAACAGCAGCAATCTCAGACTGAACGCCGAGCAGGCCAAAGCCATCCTCCCGCTGGTGGAGCAGATGAAGAATGCCGACAGCGCTGCCAACCGGGAGCTGGCCCGGCAGGTCTATGCCCAGCTCAACAGCCAGCAGTATCAGGCCCTGCTGACCCGGGGCAATTCCCGGTCGGGGATCAATTCACGTTGGGAACACCACCCGGCGATGATGAACCGGACCAAATACCATGGGACCACTAAAGATCAGTCGCTTCGTCTGGCGGCGCTGCCCGATCTGGTGGTAAAACAGCTTCAGGAAATCGCCTCCGGGCAGGCGGCCGTCCAAGAAACACCGGCCGCGCCCCGGCCGATCCAGAACCCGGCTGCGCCCCCGGCCAGTCCGGGAGTTCGGACTAGACCCGCCCCTTAACACTGATTAAAATCAAGGACGGGCTGCCAGCAGGGCAGTCCGTCCTTTTGGGATATACGCAGCAAAGATAAATAAGCTCAGGGCTTTATTCTTCGGATTCTTTTACCTCTTTGATATACTCGGGGCGGTCATTTACCGGACTGCCCACCTGGGGGGATACCCGGTAAGCCCGCAAGTGCAAGCGGGGATGAAGCAGGGCCAAAAAGCGCTTCATAGCTTCCTGGGTCTGATTTTCCGGGCCCTTCAGCCACACTTCTTCCAGATCCGGCGTGAGGATCAGCGGCATCCGATCGTGTATAGCCCGGAGCGAAGCTTCGGCTTCAGTGGTTATTATGGAAAAACTCTCCATGGTTTTCGCGTTGGGCCCTGTCCAGGTGTCCCAGATCCCGGCAAATCCAAAGCAGTCGCCCGTCTCCAGAACAATCCGGTAGGGCTCCTTACCCCGGCCTTTTTTCTGCCATTCATAGTAGCCGTCGGCCGGGATGATGCAGCGACGGCTTTGCAGGAAGCCTTTAAAGGCGGGTTTTTCGTCCACGGTCTCCAGCCGGGCGTTTATCAGGCGGCTCCCCATTTTGGGGTCTTTGGCCCAATGGGGGACCAGGCCCCATCTCATGGCTTTTAACCGGGTTATTTTATCCGCTCGAATGACCACCAGGGTTTGCTGGGTGGGCGCTATGTTATAGCGGGGATTCCAGTCAAGGCCTGAAGGTGGGCAGGAAAACCGGCTTTCAATGTCCACCAGGGTAACGGTCAGGGTATAGCGACCACACATCGAATTTGAGCACCTCCTCGACTGCTGCTTCAGATTGAAGGAATTTTTAACCAGTTTTTTCCCGGTAAAAAGAGCCTTGGCAATAGAACCCATATCTACCTGCCATTTTAGGGAGGAATCTTTGAGCCGGGTATGGTAGGATTATAAGTGATATCCACTAATAATACCCATTTTATTGCAGTAGGCCGACTACCCTGGGATGGCAATATGAAGGAGTCCGGTCATGCCGGGCTTCACCTGTAATTCTTTTGTTGTCGCGGGGAGTCTGGTCATTTTTTTTTACCTACCCCTTTCAACTCCCCCGCGGATTCTAGAACAATATACAGAACGTTGCACTAGGCTTCAATAAACCGGTAATTAAAGAGGCTGTCGGCTTCCTTCGCCATAAGCGCGGCCGCCATTTGTTCTTTAACCTCCTGCAGGCGGTGTTTTCCTTCCGCATCGAGCGAGCCTGACAGGGCGGCTTTGGATAGAGCGATGAATTCATCCGGCACCAGACCCGGGGCCAGGGCCAGGCCGAGCTTCCGATCCTGATATCCCAGCTCAAAATAAAACTTTCCGCCATTGGGGCTGGAAGGTGCATCGGCCTTTTGCCCCAGGGCCGGGTCGGCTGTCATATTCCCCCGGGAACGGGCCCGGGTCACCATCTCCACCCCATCCAACACCCCGGTGGCGGCTTCCCCCAAAGCGGAGGCAAAGCTGAAGCTGCCCCGGCGGGGAATGACTCCCGGAGATAAAAGCTCGAAACCGAGTTCCATCAATTTATAGGCTATGGCGACTCCACCAATATGCCAACGCCCATGGTATTTGATCAGATCTTCGTATGATATCTCCAAAAGGGCGTCACGGTCCATGATCCTCAGAACATTTTTCATAATCAACCTCCGTCCGTTTTCGGCTTTATAATAATTGTACCGTAAAAACCCCGGTCATTCAGGCTGTTTAATGTAAAAAAAAGACGGCTTATAGCGGGCAGGGGATTTTTTACTGGAAAAGCGAAAAGGCTGGCGATGAAACATATGACCTGCCGGTTTCTGATGCTCTTTAAACCAAACAAAACCGGTATGGGCTTGATGATCCGGACTGCTTATTTAAAAGGCGACCGGCCCCTTGTGGAACAATTTACCAGGAAAACCATAGGTTAAAGTAATCTATGAGAAAGGGGTGATAGTTATGCCCAATATATTCTTTCCGGCCCTGGAGGATACCTATATATCGCAGTATCTACCCGATACCAATTTCAACGGGTCGACCAATCTGTTTGTCAGCCGGTATCAACAATTCGGGGATATATATCGGAGTCTGCTGCTCTTCCGGCTCACCAACCCGGTTAACAGTCTGAACTTTATCCCGCCGGGCAGTATAATTAACGAGGCTTTCCTTCAGTTGACCATATCCCGCAATGAGCTGCCGGTAGGAGGTTTTATAACGCTAAGGGTATTTACCGCCCTGGAGCCCTGGGATCCGGCTCTGGTCACCTTTAACAACCAGCCCAATTTCCCACCGGTTGCCGAAGCCATCGCCAATATCACCAACGGGCTGGGAACCGTAAATGTCAATCTTACCAATCTGGTCAGGGCCTGGTTTAGCGGCCAGATCGTGAACCTGGGGATCGTGCTGGCCGGAAATGAGGCTGCCAATTCACTGGTGGGATTCTTCTCCAGCTGGTCAAACAGCAGCGGAGCCTGGCCCAAGCTCTATGTCAACTACTCGACCGCCAAAAAAAGACCTTAGCCGCCCCCGGGGGCCTCAAACCCAGAAAATCTAAGAGGACCGGCACTTTTCAGCGCTGGTCCTCTTAGTTCGGAGTCTTCGTACTGTTCATGCAGTACCTCCTCCTGTGGTTTTAACCCTTTTGCGTCACCGGGTTCTTCCTTCAAGTTCTTCGGGTATACTGCCAGGTGATGAGGCCTTGCTCGCCTATTCTATCATCCTATCCTGCGTCCCGGGTACTTTTAGAAGAACTTTGGCTCCCCTGAGGGTGTCCCAGTTGGTGATTTTTACATCACCTCCTGTTATCTTTATATTATGGTTAAGCTGTGAGCTTGTCAACCTGTTGAAAGCATATTTTGCCCATTGTGAACGTTATCATTTTCCAAAGCTCCATCGCCTGTTTCCGAAGTCCCGGGGAGCCTGTTCATACCGCCTGGATCTGGCTTTTTACAGGCATAAAAGGTACAATATGGTGACAATAAACTGCAGGAGCGTTACCGGGCTTATATGCAAAATGGAGGAAGCCGATGGGAGATGCGGTTATTCAAGTTCGCAACTTGAGTAAGAATTACCATGAGTTAAAGGCCGTGGACCGGCTGGATTTCGCTGTGGAGAAGAGCGAGTGTTTTGGCTTTCTAGGGCCCAATGGAGCCGGCAAGACTACTACTATGAAGATCCTGTACGGCAAAGCCCTGCCTGCACCTGGAAAAGACACGGTCATTGACGTATTCGGTTTTGATCCCCGCCGGCAGCCCCTGGCCATAAAGGCATTGTCGGGGGTTGTTCCCCAGGAAGACAACCTGGACGCCGAGCTGAACGTGAGCGACAATCTGCTAATATATGCACGGTTTTACGCGATTACCGGGCGTGAAGCACGCGGGCGCATAGATGAACTGCTCGAGTTTATGGAATTGAGGGACAAGGCCCGGGTTAAAATCCGGGAACTGTCGGGAGGGATGAAAAGAAGGCTGACCATTGCCCGGGCCCTGTTAAACGATCCCCGGCTGCTCATCCTGGACGAACCGACTACCGGGCTCGACCCGCAGGTTCGCCATCTGATTTGGAACAAGCTTCGTGAATTGAAAGAAGCCGGGGTTACCGTTTTATTGACCACCCATTACATGGAGGAGGCTTTCCAGATTTGCGACCGGCTCATAATAATGGATAAGGGCCGCAAGATGCTGGAAGGGGAGCCCCGCCGGCTGTTGGCCGACCATCTTGAGTCCTATGTGATGGAAATAGACGGCATCCGCGGCCGGGGGGGCGGCTGGCCCGACTGGGAAGCGGAAGGCATCAGAATGGAAAGGTATCAGGACACGCTATATCTTTACAGCGATGAAATGGAACAATTGAAGCGTTTCAGTGAAGCGCAGAGGATTCAGGACTGCCGCATTCGCCCGGTGAATTTGGAAGACCTGTTTTTAAACGTAACCGGGAGGGGATTGAATGAACTCCAATAGAGAATACCCGGTGCCTTCCCTGGCCAGACGCATAATAAGCGTGTGGTACCGCCACGAGAGGGTGTATAATTCAAACTTTGTGAGCAATGCCTTTCCGCCGGTATTGGAACCTCTCATTTTGCTGGCCGGTTTAGGCATCGGTTTTCAGTCCTATATTCAAACCATGGGCCAGATGAGTTACATACTTTTTCTGGCCAGTGGAATTATCGTAACCAGCTCCATGTATACGGCGGCCTTCGAATGCACCTATAACACCTTTGTACGCCTGGAATATGACCGGGTTTATGATGGAATGCTGGGAGCGCCCCTGTCGCCCAATGACCTGATCCTGGGCGAGATCCTTTTCGCCGGGACCAAGGGCTTTCTCTTCGCCCTGTCGGTATTGCTGGTCACCTGGGTGGCCGGAATTATCACTTACCCCTTGAGTATAACGGCTGCCCTGGTGGGATTTCTGTGCGGAGTGATGTTTGGCACCTTATCCCTGTGGATTACCTCCCTGGTTCAAAACATCAATCACTTCAATTTCTACTTCACGGGATTGCTTTCGCCCATGTTCTTTTTTTCCGGGGCGGTGTTTCCCATTGAGAACCTCCCCCGCAGCATGCAGTACCTGGCCGAGATCATTCCCCTGACCCATCCGGTCAGAATGGCCCGCGCCTTCTGCTTTCCGGGACTTCTGGACAACCGGCTCTGGCTGGACCTGCTGTACTGCATCCTGTTTATTGGCATCACGGGCTGGCTGGCTATCAGGGGATTGAAGAAGCGCATGATCGACTAGCCTTAATACATCAAATTAATGAACGGCAGACAGCCGCATGAAATCAGCCTTTTGCAAAAAAACGAGCGAAATGAAATCATCAAGCAACTAAGGAAAAGGGAAGGTTTTTCTATTCGGCAGATAGAAACGACGACGGGCATTTCAAGAGGAGTTATCGCCAAGATTGGGAAAAATGACATTGAAGGTACGTCCCCATTCCGTCCCCGTCCTATGGTAATGTTTTTGACCGATGAAAGCGTAGCAAAGAAGACTTTCTCCCTTCCATTCACCATTAGCAAGAGCGGTTGAGTATCTTCGGGGTTTAGAACACTATTGCCTGCTTCGCATATCCTGGGATATATAACCATTTTCGAGAGGAAGTCCAAGGTGAACTACCGCGCTTGTTTTATAAGCTATCTGCGCCGCCAGGCATACCGGCTTACTACGGTTAAGAGCTACGATTATGCCCTAAATGATTATATCTCGTATTTTCGCCTAATCCGGAAACGGGCAAGCGTCATAAAAAACTTTAACGCCCGACATCTGGAATCCTATAGAGAATACCTGATGGTGACTCGCGAGCTGCGTCCTTCCACGGTAAACCGCCGTTTAACCGCTCTGTCAGCCTTTGCTCGATTCCTCATTGAACGGGGTCTGCTCCCCTATAATCCCCTTGAACTGGTGGCCAGATTAAACAACGACGGCACCATAAAGGCACGGCGGCTGGCAGCCTGGGAAGATATCCAAAACCTGCGCCAGGAAGTAGACAAAGACCTTCTGGAGCTCCCGGGCCGATTGATTGTCGAGCTTCTCTATACCGGCGCAAGCGTAAGAGAAATTCGCGAACTGCGCTACGATGCACATTCAGGATCAAGTAGTTTAAAGGTAGGAGAACGGGTGATCATGCTGCACCCGGAAGCTCGATTGGCATTGAGCCATTACCTGATCCTGCGCCCAATTTTGTGGGGAGAATACCTTATCGCGGGCGAAGCGACCGACCGCTCCCTAAAGCCAGACGTTGTGTACTATATCTTGCAGAAATTCTCCAAGAAGATTGCCGCCCGGGTAACGGTTCGCGACCTTCGCCTGGCCCAGTTTGCCCTCGCTCCTGATGCGACAGCAACAGTTGAAGAAGCTGCCTAAAGCTTGGATTTTTATAAGCATTAAAGATGAGTATTTAGCATGACTGCTAGTCTTTAAAGGGAATTTCGATCTTCATCAGTTGTTACCATTGCGAAGGTCATATAAGATCCAAACTTTACTATAACTATATGTGTTATTATTATAAGCCTCCACCTGGAACCATATTTGGCCAACATCCCCGGTATTGGGAGGCAAAGCGCTGAAGTAATCCTGGCAGAGATAGGGCTGGATATGTCCCGTTTTCCAACAGCGGCGCATTTGGCTTCCTGGGTCGGAATTTGTCCCGGCAATCATGAAAGTGCAGGCAAGCGCAAAAGCGGGAGGACCAACAAAGGAAACCCCACCCTGAAAACCACCCGGGTGCAAAGCGCCAAAACCGCAGTCAAGCGAAAGGACAGCTTTTTTCGAGCCCAATATGAACGGATTACAGTTCGCCGGGGAGCCAACCGGGCTTCAATGGCCGTGGCGCATTCTATTATAATTGCCATTTACCATATGCTCAAATACCATCAGCCCTTTAAGGATTTAGGCAGAGACCACTATCACCAATTTAATCCGGAGAAAAAGATCAATACAATATCTCAAAAAGCTTGCAGAACTCGGCTGGCAACCACCTGTCCCGTCTGTCGGTTGATGTCTTAAATATGACTTTTCTCACTTAGGAAGCCCGCTTTTGATGGGGCTTGGGTTTTTGTGGCTTTGTTTTCCTATTGGGAGTATGTTTTCACAACAATTGATCACACATTACATGCTTTTATGCTAAATCCTGATATGGGTTAGATTTTAAAAACGGCCTTATTTATCGCCATAATGCCCCCGGCATTGTGATATCTCAATATTACCGTTGTCCTGCATCCTATAAACAATACGGTTGGCATCGTCAATACGCCTGCTCCACCACCCTGACATATTACCATGAAGCGGCTCCGGTTTTCCTATTCCCTCAAAGGCATTTCGGGAAATATCTTGTAAAATCTTATTAATTCTTCGCAGGGTTTTCTTGTCTTGGCCCTGCCAGTAAATGTAATCGTCCCAAGCCTCAGGCAGAAATATAAGGCTAATCATTTGCCATTTCCTCTAATTCGGCCATTGTTTTAACTATGGGCTTACTTTTTCCGGATTCATAATCTTCGATGGCCTTTTTTAGATAAGCCTGATTTTCAGCGGAATAGAACGGATCTACCCTGGTAGTTATTTCAAATGGAATACGGCCTTCCCTTACTGCCTGGCTTATAAAGATATTGACGGCAGCCGACAAATTCATACCAAGCGTCTTAAAAAGCCTTTCGCCCTGCTCCTTCAAATTATCGTCAATTCGGATATTTACTTGTGCCATGGTAAACACCCCTTTTTGCTATTATGATATAGCATATAACATACAATGTAAAGTGAAGCATAGCAAAAAATAGAAAGTATTTAACAAAATGTTCATGATTACATAGAACAGTGTAAAGAGCTCGAAAGAATCTTGATTGCCACATTAAAGGCTGCTAGGGAAAATCGAAACCGTAAGTGATTTCAAATAATTAGATGCCGCCAGCTTCAGCCGCTAGCGGCCTGGAACACCCGGCCCAAAAGTGTCACAGCAAAGTAAGGACTCCAAGCCAGCAGCAAGGAGCCCAGCAGAAAAGAACCCATGGAAATGATAAATAGACTCCGCAAGGAATAACGTTCCAGAAGAAATGCGGTGATTGGGATCATACTCATTCCTCCGCCTTGTCCTGCAAAAATTTCCCTCGACGATTTATACAAGAATTAGAGTTAACAGAGTACTAGCATACGTTTATTTTCCCGGCTTTTTTCCACAGGTATTTTTGCTACTGCAATGCTTTCTTCCATCACTTTTCTCTCATTCTATGCTAATCTAGGGGTAGAACATAACCAGTGTATCCATCTACCCTTATGCGTTGCCCGCTTTTGATCTTTTTGGTGACATCCAAGACACCGACAACGGCGGGGATGCCATACTCACGGGCAACTACTGCACCATGGGTAAGCTTACCACCCATTTCAGTTACAACGGCCACTGCATTAACAAACAAAGGGGTCCAGCCAGGGTCCGTAAACGGCGCTATGAGAATCTCACCCTCTCGCACTTCGGCACTACTTGGGTCGATGACGATTTTAGCAATTCCTTCCACGATGCCGGCAGATACAGGTTCGCCCGGCAATGCCCCTTCAGGAACATTTCGCGTTTCATAACTCCCCAACAAGTATTCGCCTTCACTGGTGAGGATACGCGGCGGGGTTAATTTTCGGTAGTGATTAAACAGTTCTTTTCTTTCCGATACCAACTTTCTCATGTCGCTGCCGTTACTGATGGCATCATATAGCTCTGCATAGGATAAGTGAAAAACATCTTCAGCTGCACTTAAATTGCCCTGCCGTACCAATGTTGCCCCTTCATCCAGCAAAACTTTGCGGGCAGCGCTCAGCTCCCGAACCATAATGTATTTGGAGTGTTCCCGCGCCGGCATCGCATCTCGGTAAATCTGAATCCATTTAGCAATTCTTTTAGCGGCTCGCGGTCCTTTTCTTTCCTTCACTGCAGCAATAAAAGCTTCCGCTTGCTTTTTGGCATGAGCCACTGTTTCTGCATAGGCTGCTCGGTGATCTTGAGGCTTTTTGGTAGAGGCCAAAGTCATAATTTGGCGCAGAATGAGACCCGGCTCTTCATCCCAACGAGGACGGGAAATATCAACTTCACCGGTGCAGCGACAGCCATATACTGACATAAATTCCTGATAGGCGCGGCTAAACCTATCCTTGCCTGAAGCAAAACGGGCTGCTAATACCGAGAAATTCTGACTTTGCAATTTCGGCAATAAATTTTCTTCTATGGCCAGATCAGCCAGATCACCAATTTTCAGACCCATCTCTGTGGTGATATTGCCTTCCAGACCGGTTTGAATATACGGCGTATAAAGTGCCTCCTTGAACAATTTCCGCTCGGTTCTTTCCATCATTTTCATGGCTATTACAGCTGGGCCTAAAGTGGGCACCGTAAAATTTAGAGCGTTATCAAGCCATGGCAAGTTTTGGTATATAGCTTCTAATTTTGCTATACCGGAAGAAGCCTTCATAATTGCCTGCACCTTAGCCTCTTCTTTGGCAACCATTTTATCGGCATCTGCTATGGTTTTACTAATTTCCTCCTGTAGCGTTCGCTTGATCAGCGAAAAAGGCAGTTTAAGCAGACCCTTGGGGATGCGCAGCCGAGAATAGGATGGAAAAGTCGGCTTTCGTTGTAATACTTCTTTTAGGGCCGATGCGGTCAGGGGCTCAGCTTCTTTTACCACTTTCAAAAGAACCCTTCTAATAAAAGGATGAGCGCACAGCCGGCTGATATCGATAAAGATCCGTCCTCCTGGAAAGTAAAGCCAAGGTTGGGAATACTCTGTCAGCGGTACATCCTGAAAACGAAATAGCAGGCTAATAGTTTCTAAAGCCAGGATTGGCGCTGGATCTGTATACATCTGAATATGATTGGCACAAAAGTAAATATGGTACCCCTCTGCATCTTCTTTGGGCACAGGGTAAAGTGAGGTTATAGCGCGAGTCTGAAGCAAATAAATTTGTTCATTCTCTATTGCCCATTCAACATCTTGCGGACTTCCATAATGGGTTTCCAAGCGTTGGGCTAAACTAGCCAGCTCCATAATTTGCCTATCATTAAGCACTTGTTCATCAGAACATATGTCGACTTGTTCCGTGCCACCGCCCTCTAATGGGCGGATGACCGTTCTTTTAGTGGCAATTTTCTTTTCATCAATACATTTTCTTCGTTGATCGTGAACATATTGATCTGGGCTGACCAAGCCAGAGACTAATGCTTCTCCCAATCCCCAGCTAGCTTCAATCATGGTACGATGACGTATTCCTGTAAGTGGATCAGCTGTGAACATGATTCCTGAGCTTTCCGCACGTACCATCTGCTGTACCACCACTGCCATCATAGCCTGTTTTATGTTGTTTTGTTTGCGGTATTCTATCGCCCGGTCAGTGAACAGCGAGGCAAAACAATTGCGAATAGCAGTGGGCAGTTCTTTGGCCGGCACATTGAGATAGGTGTCTTGCTGTCCGGCAAAGGAGGCAAAAGGTAAATCTTCCGCCGTAGCAGACGAACGGACGGAAAACAGGGTATTAGCAGGGAAAGAATCTAGGGCGGCGTTTAGCATATCAGTCAAATAGCCAGGCAAGCTGCGGGAACGAAAGGTTTCCCTGATTTCTGCCCCACTCATCCCCTCCATTGACAAATCCCGTGCAAAATCGCGGTAGACTTCCGTGGTAATACAGAAACCCGGCGGCACTGGCAGACCCGCACGTGTCATTTCACCCAAATTGGCACCTTTACCACCCACCAATGCCACCATGTTCTTATCAATATCTCTGAAAAATAATAGATGTTTTTCTATAACTACACCTTCTTTGCGCTAGACTGTGAACTATGATCCCATATGTGTTTAACTATCAGGCTGATATTAGTTTCTGCTTGGGCATGTTTTTCTAATTCTGACACTAACCCACCCAACAGTATGGAGCTTAGTAAATCACCAATTTCTTGAATGGGCAGGGATCTGCCGTTTTGATACCAATAGGTAATCGTAGATAGATAGCCTGATAATGCAAACTCGAGGGCATAGTCAATACGGATATCATTATCGGGCAAAGCAAATGCTTGTCGCAGTAAAGGGCGAAGAGTAGATTTGATTTTTGATGCAAAATAGGGGTCGCCCCTCTCACTCAGCAGGAGACTAAAATAAGAGCCGTGCTGATCATAGACCTGTGTCATATTGCTCATTAGTTTCTCATAGGTAGGGTTTTTCAGCCCGCTTATAACGTTTTTCTCAATTAATTCCAACAGTTCGCGTTCAACGAAGTCTAACACATCGTATACATCTTTGAAGTATTTATAAAATGTACCCCGATTGTAGCCGGCAAGCTCGGTGATTGCTTTGACAGTAATTTGTTCTATCCGATGATCTTGATATATTGACCAAAATGATGTGACCAATTTTTGGCGAGTGTGGGCTGTCATTTTTTCATATTTATTCATCTAAATACCTCGTTATTTTTCATTATGAATTATTCTTTTTCGGACTTTATTGTACAATCGGCCTAAAGTAAAAGCAATAAACAATGAGCATCATGTTGTTGGATGCTTTGACTATGAAAACTCAATCAGAATAATCGTTGAAAGATAGACCAAGGGTGTGCATTTGTATCATTTCCTATCAATGTAGCCATGAAAATTCGGCCCGTGCAAAGCACGGGCCATAATTTTTTGTTGATGAAAATGGTGGGATTCGAACGGGCCGTTAAGAAAACGAGTCGGTGGCACGTTTTTAGGCCCTGACGTGATAGCGAATCCTAACAAGGCGACGCTGAGCGTCAAAGGAGTCGGAGGAATTCACGATGTTTAAAAATGAATCAATCAAAGCGGGCATTCAAAAATCCTTTGAATGCGGCACATTCAAGTTACCTTGACGCGTTATCTGCTTTGTGTTATGTTTCATTAAACAAATGTTGAACGAATTGCGGTGATATCATGGCGGATGGCGAAAAAATGAATATGAGACAGGAGCAGGCATTGGAAACACGAAAGAAGCTGCTTGAATCCGCCTTGAAGCTGTTTGCAGAAAACGGATACGCCGGTACGCAGGTGCGCGCCATCAATCGCAGCGTTGGCTTGGCTGACGGCATCATGTATCATTATTTCCCCGGCGGGAAGAAGGAAATATTGCAGGTTTTAATGGACGAAAATGTGAAGCAGATCATCGCAGATTTCCGAAGCCGCAATGAGAGTCTTGTCAACCTTACTATTGCCGATGCGCTTGAACAGATATACCGGAATGCGGACGAAGTGATTACAGATCATCTGGACGCGTTCAAAATATTTTTCAAAGAAGGCGACGTTCGTGCGATTGTTGAAAAAGAGTTCCTCGAATCGATCCTGTTCAACAGGCGCAGATGGTTTCCCGAATTCCTGCGCAAGCGTGCCGAGAACGGTGAAATACGAAAAATGGATTTTGAAAGCGCGGCGGAGACGCTGTCGGCGATCATGATGAACCACTTCATAATGAAACTGACCGATCTTGGCCCGGGGTGCCTGAGCAATCCCGAACGACGAAGAAAATTGATTGCATACCAGGTGGAATTATGGCAAAACCCTCTTCCGTGAGGTTGAGGGTTTTTCTTAAAACATTTGGTTCAACGTTTGTTTAATAAAATTTATACGAGGAGCGATTGCGATGAAAAAGGTCATTTTACTTGGCGGAAGCGGCTATATCGGGACACATTTGGTGGGGAGATGGATGCATGCCGATCCGGAGGCGGAATTTATCAGCGTCTCCCGCAAGGGCAAGCCTGAAAAACTTCCGGAAAACCTTGCCGACAATAAGCGGATACAATGGGTCTCCGCAGATATTTTCGAAGTGGATTCTTATCTGTCAAAATTACCGGAACGTGCCGACGCTATCGTTGATTTCGTGGGAACAGCCGCCGCGAAAGACGCTCAGACCTTTGAAAAGCTAAATGTTGATTCCGCAAAAGTTATGGTCGAGCTTATGCATCGCCTCACTATTCCCAAAGGCTGTTATATTTCCGGCCTGATCGGGATGCCGGCTACCAATAAACTGTTTATAGAGTCCAAACGAAAAGGAGAAGCTGTAGCGAAAACGAGTAAAAAAGATATCGGAATTGTCAGGCCCAGCCTGGTTTACGGCGACCGTCCCGGCGTGGGGGCGATGGTCTTCTTCGTGAAATTGATGGGCCTTTTTAAGAAGGAACTCAAGCCGATCACAGTTGACCGGCTGGCTGATCAGATTATTCAAATCTGTACAAAGTAATCCTGGAGACCGGATGGTATAAAAATATTAATAAGGAGTTCCAAGATGGAAAAAAATAACAACACAGCCGATAATAGTATAACGAAGACGAAATTGGCATATTCCGATCCTGGTTATCCTGAGCGGCGGTTTTATGTCCACCTTGGATTCCAGTATTGTAAATGTGGCCATAGCAGCGATGATGAAAGATTTTCAGGCCCAAAGGCTTACGTCGGGTAGATGGTCAATTTCACCGTTACTGAGGGCTTTGAGGTTCTCCTCATATTTAATGAAGAATAACCTGGTCGCCTTACCTTTAAGGGTTTTTGACATCATGGCAATTCTTTTTGCAGAGTCGGCAGTAAGAAGGTAATTATCGGAAGCGTTAGGATTGAAATTGGTGTCGAAAACTCCTAAACTCTCCCGTTCGTCCTCAGATACGAGTAGTGTATAGTCCTTGCCTTCTTCACCTATATTACTGCTCCTTATTTTCTTTTCTACCCATCTGGAATAGTTGCTTTTATTGAGCCCAAGGAATTCGTAGAGCTTTTTGGAAGTGGTCATATCATTTTCGTCAATCCTTAAGGCTACATCCAGGGAATTAAGTGCTGCCATTGCAGGCCCTCCTTAATTTTAGCTTAACATAAGACCCGGAAGGGTCTTTTTTGTTTTTAAGGGTTCGGACAGGTTGGGGATGGGTGGATAGTATGGAATTTGATTTGTTAAGCATTGCCCCCCGAAAATACTTGCTACGGGACAGCGAATATACGTTTTCATATAAGAGTTTGACGCCATTATGAAGATTATTATATTGGTCTGATAAAGCATATCTTTCGGTACATTAGAAAAAGTCTTGCTTAATAATAAAAAACATTCTAATATATAATTCGTATGCGAAATAATCGCTTGCGAAATAATATTGAAATGGGTGGTGAATTAATAATGAAGGCGACCATTTCATGGCTATTACTGCTATTTGCTTTGATTTTGTCGGGATGCGGTACAAAAGAAGCTCAATATCCAGTGGAACCGGCGGCTGCCATTCAGGATTCAAAGCAGATCGCATTTATTATGGCCGGAAAAGTCGATGCCGCCGAGAAAGCAGAAATTGCCTCGAAATACTCCGGGAAGGTTGCGGAGCTAAAGGTAGATGTCGGTAGTATTGTTAATAAGGGAGATACCTTATTGATCTTGGATGCCAAGGACAGGGAAGCTCTAGTCAAACAGGCAGAGGCCGGTATCGTTGCTGCCGACGCCAATGTTGCCAGTATGACTGCAGCTTATGAAAATACTAAATTGAATTACGCTCGAACCTCAGAACTTTTTGCCGCAGGCGCGGTTTCAAAACAGGCTCTTGATACGGCCCAGGCGCAACTGAAAACGGCGGAAGCCCAAAAGGCAGCCGCAGAGGCACAGGCCAGTTCGGCTCGAAGCCAATTGGATGTGGCGAATACTAATCTTGGCGATACAACGATAACTGCACCGGTTTCAGGTATCATTAGTTTAAAAAAAATTAACGTCGGTGAAATGGCGGTGGCCGGTTCTACACTGCTCAGCATAGTCAACTCCGACTCCCTATACATCAACGCCTATCTGCCAGCCCGGCTTTCTGGAGAGATTAAACCGGGACAGAAAGTACTCATAAGATTATCAGAAATTCCTGGCAAGCTATATGAAGGCGAAATCACTGTGGTTAACACGGTGGTCGATACTTCCAGCAAAAGCATGCAAGTCAAAGCAGAACTACTGGAAAAAGATTCCTCTATCAAAGTGGGCATGCTGGCAGAGATTGCCTTGAAGGGGTCAAGGGGTGAATAATATGCTGGAAAATAAAAAAGTTTTGATGATGTCTATCGTTGGCCTGATAGCGCTTATTCTGGCAGCAATTGTGGGCTACTATTGGTATAACAGCTTCTATTATGTAAAAACCGAGGATGCCAAGGTCGCTGGAGATATTGTGAAAATCACTCCCCAGATCACCGCCAAGTTGCTTGAATTAAACGTTGATGAAGGGGAGACCTTGATCAAGGATCAGATCATCGGACGCCAGGAAATGGGAAGCTTGTCTGACAGCAGTCTGGAACTGTCTATTATCAGGTCTCCGATCGATGGCTTTGTGGTCAAGAAGCAGGGCTCCGTCGGTGAACTAGCGACCACCGGACAGACGTTGGTGATGATGACCGATCCCGCGAAGCTCTATATAATCGCCAATATCGAGGAAACCGAATTATCCAAACTGAAGGTCGGTCAGAAAGTAGATATAACGGTCGATGAATATGAAGGTAAAAATATGTCAGGAAAGATCGAATCGATCGGCAAGGCGGCCAATTCAGCCTTTTCACTTTTGCCTACCTCAACCAGCGGTACCTTCACCAAAGTCGTGCAGCGGGTGCCGGTAAAGATAGCGTTAGAACATAAACATGACGGTCTTCTTTTGGGAACCAACGCTACAGTGAAAATTCATATCCGCTAGCGAGGCATGGATTAATGAAGAAAATAGAAGGTTCATATAAATGGCTTAGTCTTACTGTGGTAATGATCGGTACTTTTATGGCGATGCTAAGCAGCAGCCTGGTCAATATTGCGATACCCAAAATGATGTCTGTTTATGGTGTATCATTGGCGGATGTAACCTGGGTAATAACAGCCTATACGCTGGTCATGGGCGCAATCGTTCCCCTTAGCGGATTCTTATCTGATACCATCGGCACCAAAAAGCTGTATATCGGCGCCCTGGCTCTTTTCACTTTGGGTTCGGCCTTGTCCGGCATGGCCTGGAACAACAATGCGATGATCGTATTCCGTATCATTCAGGCGATTGGCGGAGGCTTGATAATGCCGGTAGGAATGACCATCATCTACATGCTTTTTCCAGTGGAAGAGCGCGGTAAAGCCCTGGGCATCTGGGGTATCGGGTCCATGTGCGCGCCCGCCCTTGGACCCACCCTGGGAGGATACATAATCACCAGCCTGGATTGGAGACTCCTATTCTATATAAATGTTCCCATCGGCGTCATAGGAATTATCTTTGGTCTATTGTTATTGCAGGAGTCCCCGACCAAACCGTATGAGGGAAACTTTGATATCGTCGGATTGATCACTTCAGCGCTGGGTATCGCCTGTACCTTGTATGTAGTGGGAAAATGGTCCACTCTCAACTGGAACGATATTCAATATCCGCTGCTGCTGGCGTTAGGCATCGGTAATCTGGTTTTGTTTGTTTTCAATGAACTGACACATGCTAATCCTCTATTGGATTTGAGGCTCTTAAAAATCTATAATTTTTCTTTGAGTATAATTATTACGGCTGTAATGTTGCTCGCTCTCATGGGGGGAACTTATATGCTGCCTATCTACCTCCAAGGCGTCCGGGGCTATACAGCTTTGCAGGCCGGTATGATATTGCTGCCGTCAGCGCTTTCAGCTGGAATCGTGATGCCTCTGAGTGGTGCTATATTTGATCGGGTGGGTGTCAAATTAGTAACGGTGCCTGGGCTGGTGATCTTGGGGATAACCACTTATCAGCTTTCCTTTCTCAGTATGGATACCGCGGATTGGACGATCATCTTGATCTCAACCATACGTGGAGTGGGATTGGGACTGGCTATGATGACAGTGACCACGGCAGGAATGAATGATGTTCCGGTGAATTTAGTAGGCAGAGCGTCAGCACTCTCCAATACCATCAAAAATATTTTGAGTTCTGTGAGTGTAACCCTTGTGGCAACCATTATTTCAACCAGGACGAACCTGAACTATGCAAAACTGGCCGAGCAGGTCAATTCTTTCAGCCAAACCGCTGTTGATACAGTCAGCTCACTGCAGCGTTTGTATATGTCAACCGGTTTAGACGCATCTGAGGCTCTAGCATCAACTATATCAATGCTCACCGGGTTGATTCAGAAGCAGGCTTATATGGACGCGATCAACTATGCGACGGCATTTACTGCTATTGCTGTGGTGATATCGATACTGTTGGTGCTTGTAATGCGAACTCCACAAAAAATTCTGAATTTTAGTAACGAGGAGGTTGGAAATGAAGGGAAGCAACATTTCGCCACCGCTATTGACTGAGTACAATGAAAGGATATTATTGCTTTTCAGGACTGTGCAAAAAAGACTTAGAGAACGAATGACCAAAGAATCACAATTACATGGTTTTACCTTTCCGCAGATGTTCTTAATCAGGTCGTTATTCAAATATCCCGGGATCAATCTCAACGACTTGAGTGAACACATGGAATTATCAAGGAGTACTGTCTCCGGTATCGTCGATCGTTTGGTTTCCCAGCGGGTAGTTATCAGAGAAATTCCTGAAGAAGATAGGAGAACAGTGAGGTTGTTTTTGGATCCCCAATTTTTAGATAAATTCGATATCCTCCGGTTCCGGAAACAGATGTTGGCTGGCCTTTTAAAAGGTGCCTCGAAGGAAGATCTGGAGAGTATTGTTTATGGATTTGAGAAACTATTGGAACTTATCCAGGATTCAGAATAAACAGGGGAAGGTTTTGAACATGAAAGATTCATTACCACTAGTGATCTCTATCAGCCGCATGTTAGGAAGTGGCGGGGCATACATTGGACAGGCGCTGGCGCGCAGATTGAATATTAATTATTTGGACCGGGAGATACTTAGTCAGGCGGCCAAGAAATTCTCTATACCGGAAAAGGAACTGGAAGCGTATGAGGAAAAAACAGAATCGTTTTGGCAAATCATGCAACGGTCCATATTTGGCAATCCCTATATTTATACTCCGCCAACGCTTTATCTTCCTACGGGCCGTAATCTGTTTAATGTAGAAGCAGAAATCATCACGCGTGCCGCTAAAGAACGCTCGGCAGTCATTGTAGGGAGATGCGCTTCCTGCATACTTCGGGATCGCCCCAATCATGTAAGTGTATTTCTGCATAGCAACGTTGATTTCCGCAAAGACCGGGTGCGGGAAATTTATAAGCTTTCGGAAAAAGAAGCGTTGAATATGATTGCTAAAATTGATGCGGAGAGAGCCCGCTATTATAATGAATTTGCGGGCGGCGAGTGGACTGACGCGACTCGATATCACCTGGCTATCGATACCGGTCAAATGGGGGTCGATAAGAGCATAGAGCTTATTTTGAATTATATTGAGTTGGTATTCGATGGGCCGCCGGCATAATCATATCCGAATTCATCTAATAAATGTACAATACTTATTGTTCATGGGTTAAAAATATAGCATGACCCCCCTGAAATCTTATGAAGTACTTTTGTGCATATTGCGATTTACGATATAGAAATACTTATCATTTTTCTTTTTCTCCATGCTTGGGAAAACTTCCCCGAAAGCTGTATCTGGCCGGATATTTCGGTGCAATTATATTTAAAGAACCGTCCCTGAACTCATTCGGTGCTGTAAAAGCCCCAGCCCTGCCAGCGCATGATCAGGCGGGAGGGGGGCATGTTCAGGGGAGCCTTCTCATCCAGCAGGCGGCCGTAGTTGCCTTCACTGATTACCAGTTCATTTTTCCCGTCTTGATCAATATCGATCACCTGCAGATCAGTTATGGGCCGGGGCAAGGCCGAGGAGCACCAGAGCGGCTTCAGCCGATCGTTAACCAGTTGGTAGACAAAAAGATGGTTGCTCAGACGATCGTCAAAACCTTGATTCCAGAAGGGTTTATCCTTTCCATAGCTGCCTGTTTTCCAGAGCAGCAGGACGAGCTCCTCCTGGCCGTCGTTGTTGACATCCCCCCAGATGCAGTCGTAAACTCCCCAGCTTGCCGGGCTCTGCCAGAGAACCCGGTTTTCCCGGCTGATGGAAAGACGTCCTCCCCCCAGGCTATAGTATTCCGGACGGCCGTCCCGGTCCAGGTCGTGCTGGAGGGCCGCCGCCTCCGGATGCGTTTCCGAAACCGGCCGGAAATCTCCCTGGCAGCTGCACGCCGCCAGCAGGAGAAACCCGGCCAGGATAATATACAGTGCTCCATTCCAGTCCCGCTTGAGCATAAGCTGAGGCTACTCGTAAATATGCACCGGGCCTGAAGCCTGGAAAGATCTGGTCCATTCGGGAGCCGGGGGAGAAGCCTTGCCGCGCAGCATATCCACCCAGGCCCGGTCGGTCAGGCGCTGGGCGGCCGGCCATTCAAATTCATAATAGGAAAATACCGCTCCCCGGGCGATGCGCAGTGAGCCTTCCACCGGCACTACCGCGTAGATATCGGATACAAATCCAGTGGCCTCTTCCAATACCGTGCTGGGGGAGGATGCCACGTCCGCCACCAGGGCCGAGGGATGATCCCACAGATCCAGGCGTCCATCAAGGGGATTGGAAAGGGCCTCCAGCCAGAAGTGCTCCAATTGCGCGCCGAAGCTGCGGATCAGATCGTAGTCTGCCTTGCTCAGAGGCTGGTTGGTCAATTCCTTTTCGGAAATGGCCTTCAAGGATAGGGAGAGGGTTTCCATGCGATTCAGGCTTTCTTTGTCCCGGTCGTTAAGCAGTCCGCGGCTGGCCAGGCCATCCCGGGTCAGGGCGGTCAGTGAGGCCAGACGGCCGTAAAGATGCGGATTGGGTTCGACGTAGCCCCGGTCGTCGCTCATTTCCGGGCCGCCCCCGGCTTCCGCGTAGGATTGCTTGGCATAGAGAATGGTGTCGTGCTTTAATTCAGTCCAGCTGGCCAGGTAGGTGCTGAGTTCCTTGCGGGTCCAGGCCTGATTTTGCATAAAGGAGGGATAACCCTCGCCTTTGGGCTCAGTCAAGGGTTTGATGGTGTAGAGCCAGGTCCAGTAGAGGTTCTGGGTCCATATATCCGTGTTTAGACCCTTTACATAGTTCTGCAGTTTCTTCATATTTTCCGGGTAGTTCTGATATTCGGCGGCGCCCATGTCCTGCAAGAGCTGGTAGGCTTCCGCCGATCCCATGGCCGCCGGTATATCGAGGCCCTGGGGGAGCATTCTTCTCTCACCCTGCCGGTTTTCGCCCACTTCCCGGTAGATCAGGCGCTGGAATATAGAGGCGTCCAGGGTAAAGCGCTGGCCCATAAAGCGGAAGCCCTTGATTTCTTTTTCCCTATCCGGCTGGATGTCGGCGTCGAAGATGGGAATGGAATTTATGGCCGGGGCTTGGAGCTGCCGGGATTGTTCCAGGAACTGCTGCCATTTGGCGGCATCCGAAGTGAGCTGGCTTACGCTCAAGTCTTTGCCATAGATGTTTTGCAGGAGGTCCACATACTGGTAATAACCCAGATCGTCGCTCTTGCCCACGAAGAAGCTGGTGGGCTGGTATATTTCCATCCAGCGGGGCTGGGCCTGGTTGTCGTTCAACATCAGGGTGATCAGGGCCGCGGAGCGGGTTTCATCGGCATCTTTAAGCCGGAAGGTGAGCCTGCCGTACCACATCATGGACTTGAAGTAGTTTTGCATTTCGGTAGATGCGGCATAGTGACTGCGCGGTATGTACTGGGTGTAGTCCTCCTTGAGATTTTCCAGTTCGTTCTGGCTGGCGGACATATTCATTACCGGGGATGCCGCCCAGCCCTGGTGGGCGTTTATAAGGGCCAGCTCTTGCTCCACTACCGATTGGACTTCATAGGGGGTCGCCACGGCGGGGTCCATCAGGCGGCTGCCCACCGCGAAAAAGGCCAGGTTGCGGCGGGCGGCGTTCTCCCAGGGGCTTCCTTTAAGCTGCTGGTAGACCTGGGCCGACTGGCTGAGCATGCTGGCATTGAGCTGTTTTAGTGAAGGAATCAATTTTTCCTGCTCGACGGTTTTTAAAAGATGGGTAAAGAACAGGTGGTAGTTGTGAAGCATGGCGTCGGTAGTGACGAAGTTGGGCACTTTGTCATAGCGGTTCGGCTCATAGAGCCCGAAGAATTCAAGGCCCTGGCCGGGAATGATCACAAACCCGTTTTTGACCAGCAAAGCCTGAGCGTCGGGAGAAAACTCAAAGCGGCTGCGGTTGCTTACGTTGGATAGATCAGGATCAACCTGATAGGGGGGGACGCTCGGTTTGATATTGACCGGGTGCTCCTGGTAATGGCCGAAGTCGGCGGCCGCAGCGGTCAGGGTCAATGGGGACGGAATTTCGCCGGTGACCGCCTTTTTATTCGTGCAGGAGCCGAGGGTGAGAGCGAGCAAGATCATCAGAGCGAGCAGGAGGAACAGTGTAAGGAGGCTTTTGTTTCTCATCGACAATTCTCCCTTCATTTGTACCGACAGACTGGGATTACGTGGTCTTGACCTCATAAATGAAATTAAAGGCGCGTTTGCAGTAACCGTATCTTTCATAGAAACGGTGGGCGTCGACCCGGTGCAGAGCGGAATCCAGTTCCAGGTAGCGGCAGTCATGGTCCAGCGCGTATTGGCGGGCCTGATCCATGAGTAGGGCGCCTATCCGGCGGCCGCGCAGCTGTTCGGCTACTACCAGATCATCAATGTGCAAGAGCCGGCCCTGGGCCCAGAGGTTGTTTTTAACCCCCCAGGAAATAAACCCTATTATGTCCTGACCCTGCCGGGCCACCCGGTAGTGATACTGCCCGGTCGCCAGGGCCAGGTTGTACACCCGACGGATGCTGTCCCGGTCCATCTCTTTCCCCGGCCAGAGCTGCTGTAAAAGGGCGTAAACACCGTCAAAATCTTGTTCGGTGGCTGAATCGACAGCTATTTCGGGCATACTCTTCTCCCAAAAAATTCTTCTTGTCAAAATATACTATAATTATAGCTTCTCCCTTATAGGGCGGGGAGAATTATTATTCGACAGGCGAATCGATAAAACAAGAAAAAACCAAGAAAAACTGGAACCAATTCTTAAACCAAACCGGTTCCAGTTGAGTGGCAAGCCTAAAATTTCAGGAGCACCCGCCCTATACCAGGGCGGTCTGCCCGCCGTCGACGTTGATGATCTGACCGGTAATGTAATCCGAAGCGGCTGAGCTCAAAAACACTACCGCTCCTTTTAAGTCGCTGTCATTGCCGAAGCGGCCCAAAGGTATTTGCGGTAAAATGCGGTCGGCGTTCATTTTCAAAAGGGCTTCGCTCATGTGGGTGGGGAAGAAGCCGGGGGCCAGGGCATTGACGTTGATCCCGCAGGAGGCCCACTTTACGGCCAGGTCTTTGGTCAGGGTGTTGACCGCCCCTTTGCTGGCATTGTAGGCCACGGCGTTCATTTCTTCCGGCCGGGTTCCACCGTATCCGGCTACCGAGGTGATGTTGATGATCTTTCCCTTACCCTGCTCTTTCATTACCCGGGCGGCCAGCACCGACATTTGAAAAAGGCCGGTCAGATTGAGGTTCAGCACCTGCTGCCACCTGTCCATGGGAAAATTCAGGGCGTCGGCGGCCCAGGTTATGCCCGCGTTGTTGACCAGAATATCCAGTCTTCCGAATTCTTTTACGGTAAGCTCCACCAGCCTCTGGCAGTCTTCGGCCTTGCTCGCGTCGCAGGCGGCCGGAAGCGCCCTGATTCCATATTGCATGAGCTCTTGGGCCAAATCTTCACAGCGCTGCACCTTGCGGGCGGCAATCACCAGGTTGGCTCCGGCTTCGGCCAGGCCCCCGGCCATCTGGGCTCCGAGGCCGATGGAACCCCCGGTTACTAGAGCCGTTTGGCCGGTCAAGTCGAACATGTCTTTTACCTTCACTTGGTTTCCTCCTTTACACTGTTTGAGCGGCGTCTTTGATCCTGCGCTTTAATACCTTGCCGGTGGCGTTTTTGGGCAGCTCGGCCCAAAAGGATACGCCTTTGGGAACCTTATAGGGAGCCAGCCGCTCCCGGCAAAACCCGATGATCTCTTCCTCGGTCGCGCTACTGCCCGGTTTCAGGGCCAGCACCGCGTGGACCGCCTCCCCCTGACGGGGATCGGGTGAACCGATTACCGCCGCTTCCAGGATAGCCGGGTGCTGGTAAAGGACGTTCTCGACTTCCGAGGGATAGACGTTAAAGCCGGATACGATGATCAATTCCTTCAAGCGGTCCACGAACTGGAGGACCCCCTCTTCAGTCATGCGGACCAGGTCTCCGGTGTGGAGCCAGCCGTCTTTAAAAGCACGGTCGTTTTCTTCCGGCCGCCGCCAGTAGCCGGTGCTGACGGTAGGCCCTTTTATCATCAGCTCCCCATCCTGGCCGATGGGCACTTCCTCTTGGTTTTCGGGATTTACAATCTTGACCTCGCAGTGCATGAGCGGCATCCCCATGCCCTTGATAGTCGGTTCATACAGCCTGTTTACGATCATGCCGGAGGTTGTCTCGGTCAAACCGTATCCTTCCACGATATTGCCGCCTGAAACGCTCTGGAAAAAGGATACGATTTCGTCGGGCACCGGGGCGCCTCCCACCACCCAGTGGCGGATGGAACTCAGATCGTATTCTCTGATGCGGGGGTAATGGGCGAGAATACTCAGCATAGTGGGCACCGCGCGAAATACCGTGGGGCGGTGGAGCTTGATCATTTCCAGGCATTCCGTGGGGTGAAACCTCACCATGATTACGATCTTGGCGGCCAGGGAAACGGGCAGGACAACGGTCTGATACATGGCGTAGTTGTGGGACATGGGCAGGGTGATCGGATAGACCTCGCTGTCATACGCGGAGCGATAATCGACGGAAGCCACCAGTGAAACATAGGAAGTCATATTGTAGTGGGTGATCATGACTCCTTTAGGCATCCCGGTGGTGCCGCTGGTGTACTGGAGGACGGCGACGTCTTCCCCGGGATTTACCTCCACCGGGGTGAAGCGGCTGGACTGGTTTAACAGGGAGGTGAAGCTGTACAGGCCATCCTGCTCCGGTATGGGAAGCGGGGCCGAGGGAATCCCGAAGGGCGCCTGGGGCTGCGGAAGCCGGGGCAGGTAATCATAGAGGCAGGCACAGGCGATAAACTCCAGGGGAGAGCGCTCTTTCACCGCCAGTACTCTGGGCAGCAGGTAGTCCAGGGTAAAAATGCCTTTGATTTCGGCGTCGTTGAGGACAAACAGCAGGTCGTTTTCAGTCTGCAGGGGGCTTATCTGCACCACAATTCCCCCTGCTTTTAAGACCGCAAAGAACGCCATGATGTATTGAGGACTGTTGTCCATGTACATGGCCACCCGTTCCCCTTTGCTTATTCCCAGGCTTTGCAGGCTGTTGGCCAGTTTACTGCTCAGGCTTTCAAGCTCGGAATAGCTGAACTCGGTGCCGTAGAAGTCAATAGCCGTATTCTGCGGCGCTTTTTGCGCCGCATCGCTTAAAAACTGGTAGCCTGGTATTTCGGGGAGAAAAACCCTCCGCGGCACATCGGCTTCAATGTTTTTTAACCAAGGTTTATCGGCATACATCATCAGCAACCCGCCTTTCCCCAAACCGCGGCCGGCCGCTTCTTGGCCAGGCCGGCGGCGGCAATTGACAAACCGGTTTATTATGTGGCATCTGACAACCCCTCCTTGAGATCTTTATAAATCCCAAATGTTGCAAAGAGCATACCAGAGTGCCGGGTAGGCCATGAGCTGCGCATGCAAGCCCGGCCACCGCGCGGATAGCCGCTTCCGGGCCGGGAGAGGGAGAGGCCTGTGCGGCCCTGGTAGGCATGGCACAGTTTGCATCATTTGGTTACAGGTTTGCCGGGCGATGCCTTATTTCCGGACAGATAATAGGGGCGGCAGGGCGGGTGAGGAATAGAGAATCGTTGGGAAGAATCAATGAGCCAGTTGAAGTGGCCGGGGCGAGGTTTAAGAAAGGATATAGTAGGAGCCGTCTCGGGTTACCTGGCCCGATCTGAGCAGTCTTCCCAAGTGGTGGGAGATAGAGAGCATTTCGATCTGGTAAAAGAGATCGCCGATTTCTCTGAAAGAACCGGTTATGGGTTTTAACAAGGTGAGTTCGGCCAGGGTTCTGGGCCGCCGCAGGCCGTCAATAATTCGGGCTTCCCTTTCGTAAATGCGGTTCAGGTAGCGGCGCAGGCAGTTCCCGACGTCTTCATAAATGATTCCCCGGTGGGCGGAGATAAATATCCGGGGTTCCAGGGCCATGACTTTGTGGATGGAAGCTATCCAATCGTCAATGCTGCTGACCGCGCTGCCATAGTAGGGCCCAATTTCGCTCAAGTCCATATCGCCGCCGTAGACCAGGCTTTCCTCCCGGCACAAGAAAACACAGTGCCCCGGAGTGTGCCCGGGAGTATGAATCACCTGTAATTCCACTTCCCCCAGGCAGATGCGCTCCTGGTCCTCAAGTTCCCGGTCCACCTTCGATTGGGTTATTTGGGACACGTCCAGCCAGGAGCGGGAGAAGTCCAGGCCATAGTATTCGACAAAGGTTTGCCGGGAGCGTAGGGCGGGCGCGTCCAGGCGGTGCGCCCACACCCGGGCCCCGGGGAAAGCGTCGTTGTTGCCCGTGTGATCCAGGTGAAAATGGGAATTGAGGATGAGATCGATCCTTTTGTTTCCCAGGCCCGGCAGGGATTCCCGGCCCCAGCCGGTGTCCAGCAGGGTTGGCACCCGGTCCTCGATGTACATGAAATGGGCGTAAGGGTGCTGGCCGTTTTTAGGGCCCTCGATCAAATAGAATCCGGGTGCAGCTTGAAGCACGTTGAACTCCCCTTAAATAGCCTGGGGGGCGTACTCTGTCAACTCTAATTCTATGTATTGCGCGTCGAGGAAAATTTTTGTAGGACAAGGCGGAGAAATGAGTAATACTAGACGTATTGCGATTGACGACAACGCAGTCATGCGAAAATTTACCCGACGATAATATATAGAATTAGGGTTGACAGAGTACTAATACACCGGCTGATAGGAATGGCTCCTGAAGTCAAAATAGTGTTTTACCCCTTGCCGATAAGTATAGAAGCTTTCGCAGCCTTCAGCCAGCATTTTTTCAATGCGGGCCGGGATGCTGCGGCCCTCGCTTTTCATCCTGGCCACCGACCGGGCCAGGCCGATAGCGTCCCAGCATTCAAAGGGTCCCAGTCTCCAGGTGTAGCCCCACTTCATAGCCCGGTCGATATCGACTATGGTGTCGGCGATTTCGCCGACCCGGTGGGCGGCATAGACCAGATCGGCGGCCAGCAATTCCCAGGCAAACTCCGCACCCGGGTCGCGGCCATTGAGCAAGGCCTGTACCTGCTCGGCCGGTTTATCGAACTTGCGGGCCTCCTCCAGGCAGGGGAAGAGGGGGGCGAGCTTTTCCCGGTATTTCAGGGTATCCAGGTCCAGGGCCAGCTCTTTAATCGACCCGTCGGGCTGCTTCAGCCGTTTGTAAAACCCGCCCCCGCTTTTGGCGCCCAGCAGCTGGTCAGCCAGCATCTTTTGGGCAAATTCGGGCACCTGAAAGGCTTCCCGGTTTTCATCATCCGGGGCGTTGGTATAAAGGTTGCGGATCACGTGGCAGACGGTATCCAGCCCGACCGCGTCGGAAGTGGCGAAAATGGCGCTCTGCATGCGCCCCAGGGCCCGGCCGCTCAGGGCGTCCACTTCTTCCACCGTGAGCCCCCGTTCCCGGCTCAGGCGCATGGCGTTAAGCACTGTGGCGATAGCCAGGCGGTTGCAGATAAAATTGGGGGTGTCTTTGACTACCAGGGGCCGCTTATCCAGGGTGTCACGGCAGAATTCCCGCATGAACGAAATGAGTTCCGGAGCGGTGTCCGGCCCGGGGATGAGCTCGATCAACCGTACATAGGTGGGGGGATTAAAGAAATGCGTCCCCAGGAAATGCTGGCGCAGATTTTCTGAAAAGCCCTGGCTGATCTGGATGAGAGGCAGCCCGGAAGTGTTGGTGCTGACTATAGAATCCGGCCCGCGGTGTTTTTCGATCTCCCGGTAGAGGCCGGTCTTGGTGGGCAGGTCCTCAATGATGGTTTCGATCACCCAGTCATAATCTTTGAGCTGCGCCAGATCGTCGCTGGTGTTGCCGCAGCTTATCCGATTCCGGCTGGCGTCGCAGGTGAAAACCGGATGCCGGGCTTTTTGCAGCTGCCGCAGGGCGTTTTCCGCCAGGGCGTTGCTCTGCTCGTCAGGCCGGTTTTCAGCAGACTTGACCCCTTCGGGCCGGCGGTCCAAAAGCAGGACCTCCAGGCCGTGGTTGGCCAGGTGGGCGGCTATCCCCGCTCCCATGACGCCGGCCCCGATCACCGCCGCTCGATCGATTTTATAGATCATTCTTAAAAACCTCCTTGCGCCGGGGCCTGCTTCAGGCAGCCCTAAAGCAGGCCCGGCTTTAGAAAAAATGCGATTTATTCCTTAATTCCCGCCAGGTACTTGGCCATATTCTTTTTCGACTCCAGGTCATAGGTGCTCATCAGGGCGATGTCTTCCATGATCGGGGAGCCGCCGCCATGCACCCCGGCTACCTGCAATACGGTGGCGAATTCCGATGTCAGCAGATCGCTGGCCAGGTGGAAAGCCCGGTAGCAATCTTCCGCCGATACGCCTTCCCGGCGGGTTAGGTATTTCTTGATAAAGCCGCCCACCACCGGGCTGTTGAATTCTTTGGAGAAGGGCAGGGTGGCCGGCAGCCCGCCGGCGATATCGCACAGGATGTTATACTCGTGGTAGATGTTGTGCCCGGCATGCTTGCGGCCTACATTGGCGTAGGTGATATTGGGAATCTGGGTTCCGGAGGGGGCTTTCCTGGATTTGACGCCGGCGGCTATTCCCGAGGCGTATACCAGTTCGGCCACGCTGATCATCTCCGCCAGTTTGGCCCGGACGTGCTCCATCCGGGCTATCCCGTTATAATCGGCGACCAGGGCGGTGGCCCCCATCCATACGTCCCCCAGGCCGGGTTTGCAGCCGGTGTAGCTGTGCCGGTGAAACAGGGCGAAGAGCAGGGCCAGTTCCCCGCCGAATTCGGTCTCGCCATTGAGGAAGATGCGCTCCGCGGGGACAAAGACATCGTCAAATACGGTGAAGCTTTCCACGTCGCCGATGTCGGTAATGGGGGCCAGGAGGTTTTCATCCCTCACGAAGGGGCGGGCTTCCCGGCCGATGAGATAGACCCCGGGGCTGTCAGCCGGAATGGCAAAGGCGATGGCATAGTCTTTTTCATCTTTACCCAGCATCCGGGTGGGCACCACGATCAGTTCGTCGGCATAGGGGGCCATGGTGTTGTGCTGCTTGCAGCCCCGCACTACCACCCCGTCTTCCCTTCTTTCCACAACGTGCAGATACTGATCGGGGTCGGGCTGCTGGCTGGGCCTCAGGCTGCGATCCCCCTTGGCGTCGGTCTGAGCGCCGGCGCAGACCAGGTCGTTTTCCTGAAAGTATTGCAGATACTTTAACCACTTTTCATGATAATTGCTCCCGTATTTTATATCGATGTTCTTGGTGGTAACCGAGAGGGCGTTCATCATATCGCAGCCCATGCAGCGCTGGATACACCCCCCGGTGAGGTTGCACAGCTTCCGGGTCATTTCCTGTTTCAGCAAAAGGTCGTCGACACTCTGATGGATGTGGGTAAAACGGTTTATGGGCTTTCCGGTAAGATGCGAAGTGGTGGTCAGCCATTTATTGTACCTGGGGTCACCGGCCAGATCAAAGGTGGTTTGGATGGCCTGGCTGGAGTGTACGATGATGGGGTGGTCTCGCCCTATCGCCTCGCCGTTAAGGTAGATATTGGGTCTCATGCCCGCCAGTTTTTCAAGGTATTCTTGGGCTGTTCGCATAGTTTTTCCTCCTTCTGTCCCTCAAGGCGGTTTTTAAGTGCCTGGCGTTCCCGCCTTTTATGGACCATAAATTAATCCAGAAACTGTTAATGCAAATGCGATGCCACCATCGCAAAAACCATTAAAGGCGATTATTCCGGGGATTGGGGGAGGAAAAAACTACAGCGCCCGCCCCGCTTTATACCTGCCTGGCGCAATCTGTGACGGCGGGTTACAAAATCCAGGCCAGGCGTATTCAAAGAGGCCCCGGGCATGTTAAAATTTAGTTAAAAGAGAAGTAATAAACATTTATAGCAACAATGCAGATGGCTTGCAGCATCTTGTTATTTGGGCTTATTCCCGATTTTAGGTTAAAACTGGGGGTGGCCCATATTGTGTCTTGAGAGATGTTTAACGGGTATAGAAAAGGAGAAAGCCAGATGACCAATGCTGAATTGCGTGCCAAATGGGAACAGTTGCACAGTGATGTTGGAGAACGCAAGGGCCTCCCGCTGGAAATCAGGGACAGCTGGGAGCGGTCCCGGGCCTTTGCCGTAAATAGACACTTCCGTGAAAACCCCTACATTGCAACCCGGGCGGAATTGAACGAAGCTCGGAACCGGGCCAAATTCATGATTGAAAAAAGCGCGTCGGTTATGAACGGGCTGTACGAGTTCGTAGCCGGGACCGGTTTTGTGGTGCTGCTGGGTGATGTCAACCTCTGCCTGCTCAAGGTGGTGGGGGACCGGGAATCACTGGCTTTCGCCCAGCGCGCCCGGTTGGTGGAGGGTTCCATGTGGTCCGAAAGACTGGTGGGTACCAACGCCGGAGCACTGGCTTATGACCTGGCCAAACCCGTATCGGTGTTTGGCTACCAGCACTTCTGCCTCTTTTCCCATGTGGCGGCCTGTTCCTGCGCCCCTATCCTTGATGAGGACCGTATAGTCGGGGTGCTGGGGCTGTCAGCTCCCTACAACCGGGTCAGCAACCACACTTTAGGGATGGTGGTGGCCTCCACCAAGCACATCAAAGCCAAAATGGCCATGGAAAGGGCGCGTCGCTATCATGAGGTATTGACTGATTCGATCCAGGAGGGTTTGTTTGCCATTGACATCAACGGAAACATTACCTTTGCCAATAAAAACTGCGCGGAAACCCTGAGGATGGGCCGGGAAACGCTATTTGGACGCAACATCTACGAACTCCTGGGGCACAGTCCCGATAATCTGTACTTTATCAATAGGATAACTTCGGGCCGCAGCAGTGACGAAAATTATTCCCTGACCATCGGCCGCAAGACCGTCCGTTTCAATGCCACCTGCTGCCCCCTCAATGATCCCGACTCCACCGAAAAGGGAGCGGTAATCGTAGTCCGGGAAAACCGGCGCATCAAACAGCTGGTAAGCGATTTTATCGGTGGGGGGGCCAAGATCACCTTTCAGGATATCGTGGGCCAGGACCGGGATTTTCAGCAGTGCATCAAAACCGCCAGCGCAGCGGCTTCATCCCTTTCCAACGTATTGCTGCAAGGCGAAAGCGGGACCGGCAAGGATATCATAGCCCAGGCCATGCACAATGCCAGTCCCCGCAGGAACAACGCCTTTCTAGCCATAAATTGTGCGGCTCTTCCCCGGGAGCTTATCGCCAGCGAGCTGTTTGGCTATGAAGAAGGAGCCTTTACCGGAGCCAGAAAGGGCGGAAACATGGGTAAATTCGAGTTGGCCGACCAGGGGACCCTTTTCCTGGACGAGATCGGGGATATGCCGCTCGATCTGCAGGCTTCCCTGCTCCGGGTTCTGGAGGAAAAAACGATTATGCGTCTGGGCGGTACCAAGCGCATACCCATCAACGTCAGGGTGATAGCCGCCACCAATCAGGACCTGGAAACTATGATTGAAAACGGCCGTTTCCGCAGGGACCTGTATTACCGGCTGGGGGTTATCAGAATAAACATCCCCCCGCTGCGCAGCAGGAAAGCCGATATTTTACTCATCGCCGAACACCTGGTTGAAAAGTGCGGTCAGCGTTTTGACCGGCCCCTGATGAGCTTGACTCCGGAGGTCAAGGAGGCTTTTGTCCGCTATCACTGGCCGGGCAATATCCGGGAGATGCAGAATGTCATTGAAGGCGCCATACAATTGTCTTCCGATCAGGTGATAAGTTATGACCTGGTGTCCAGCTACCTGGCTTTTAAAAAGCCTCAACCGGCTGTCCTGAACCGGGAGTCGGAAAGCACCATACACGACCTGGAGAAACAGATGATCTTAGAATATATGGAGAAGTACAAGTACAACAAGACCAGGGTGGCGTCCGCCCTGGGAATATCCCGGAGGACGCTGTACAGGAGGATGAAAGAATTCGAGATCGTCACGTAATACTAAAATGAAGGGGTAATACGTAGTTGCTGTATCACCCCTTGATATTATACGGCGGCTTCTTCTTTTAAGGCCCGGCGCAGGATTTTGCCCGTGCCCAGGACGGGTAGGGAGTCCCGAAATTCAATATAGACCGGCGCTTTGTAAGGCGACATGTTTTGCCGGGCCCAATCAATAATATCCTGGGCCGCAACCGTTTGGCCGGGCTTCAGGCAAATAAAGGCTTTCACCACTTCCCCTTTGCTTTGATCCGCTACGCCGATAACCGCCGACTGGGCCACCCCCGGATATCGGTTTAAAAACAATTCCACCTCCTCCGGGTAGACCGAAAACCCGGAGACCTTGATCATTTCCTTAACCCGCCCCAGCATATACAGAAACCCGTCTCCATCAAATTTGCATACATCGCCGGTATAAACCCAACCGTCTATCAAGGTGCGAGCGCTTTCCTCCGGCTGGTTCCAATAGCCTTTGAAAACAGCCGGATTTTTCAAAGCCAGTTCGCCTGATTCCCCGAGCGGCACCTCCCGGGAGCGATCCTCCAGATCCACAATCTTGCACTCGGTTTCAAAGGTAGGTATGCCCATGGTGCCGTATTTTACTTTGCTCCGGGGGACGTAGGTATCGGCCGTGTGGGTTTCACTGAGCCCGTAAGCTCCTTCGATCAAGAGTCCGCCCCCGGTAAATTCCTGCCACTGCCGGCTGATCGCTTCGGTCAAAGCGATTCCGAAGGAAGAAGTGAGGCACAGTTTGAGGCTGCTAAAATTGTAGGCGCTTGCCTCGGGATGGGCCATCAAGGCCACATTCATGGGAACCGCGCTGTACCAGTAGGTGGCCCGGTATTTATCTATGGCCTCCATAGCCGCCTGAGCTTCGAATACCGCCAGCTGGATCTGGGTCGCCCCGGCGTAGATGCTGCTGTTCATTCCGGCCACCATTCCGGCAATATGAAAGATGGGCATGGTGACCAGGCAAACCGTGTTTTGATCCATTTCGGCCACCTGCTGGACGACGGCCGTTTTGAACAGGGCGGCGTAGTAGGAGAGCATGGCGCCTTTGGGCAGGCCGGTGGTGCCTCCCGTATACTGGATCAAAGCGATATCGTTCTCCATATCGATTTGGAGCTCGGGAAGCGGGGTATCGTACTTGCTGACCGCATCCAGGAAATCATCGGCGCCGGGCACCGGCTGCTTGGGAACCGCTGCCGCGGCGGGCGGTTTAATGCCGGGAGCGGCAGGAAGATAGTCGTTTAAATTGGTGGTGACCACCTTTTTAACCCCGGTTTTGGCCAGCACATTATTGACCACCGGCATCAGCAAATCCCAGGCCACCAGGATCTCGATGCCGGCGTCGTTCAGTTCATGCTCCAGCTCCATTTCCTTAAACAGGGGGGAGCAGGGGCAGACGATTCCGCCCAGTTTTTGGGTTCCAAAATGGACGATGGTGTATTGCGGGCAGTTGCCCATGAAAATGCCAACCCGGTCGCCTTTTTTAAAACCCTGGGCCAGCAGGTAGCTGGCAAAGCGGTCGCTGGCCTCATCCAGTTCCCGGTAGCTTATTTCCCGGCCGTAGAATATGATGGCCGCCTTGCCGGGCGTCTCCCGGGATCGCTTCCGCAAATATTCATGCAGTGGAACCCGCCCGAACTCATAATGTATTTCGCGGGGCAGACTGGCTTCCCAGCTCTTTAACCAAATTTTCTCCATACTGATAACCCTCCCTCAATCAGTATCCTTTAGCTCCCGGTAAATTCAGGTTTTCTCTTTTCTATAAAGGCTTTAACCCCTTCCCGGTGGTCCTCAGATTTCATCAACTCCCCCTGGAATTGGCACATCAAGCCCAGGCCCTGATCCAGATCAAGGCTCAATCCCTGGTAAACGGCCTTTTTAGCCAAACCCATGGCCAGGGTGGGGCCCTGGGCCAGGTTTCGGGCCAGATTATAGGTGGTTTCCAGCAGATTGGCAGCCACCACCACTTTGCTTATCATCCCCAGTTGATAGGCTTCCTCAGCACTTATTACCTGGCCTGACCAGATAAGCTCCAGGGCCTTTTTAACCCCTACCGCCCGGGGTAGCAGGTAGGTGTTGCCGATCAGGCCCACGTTGACATACAATTGGCCGAAGCTGGCCTTGTTGGAGGCGATTATGCAGTCGCAGGCCAGGGCCATTTCACCGCCGGCTCCCAGGCAGGCTCCGTTCACGCAGGCTATTACCGGTTTGGGGAGGCCCAGGAGCTGTTTTACCACCCGGATATAGGCTTTTCTTTCAATAAACTCGGCGATTTGAGGAGCCGTCATCTCCCTGGCCAGGCTCATGATCTTTATGTCGTCACCCGCCGAAAAGGCGGGTCCGGCTCCGGTCACAACCACTACCCGGATATCCCGGCGTTTTTCGCATTCTTCCAAAGCCCGGGCCATTTCCTCGATGATCTCAAGATTGAGACTGTTGAGCTGTTCCGGACGGTTTAAGGTAATGGTGGCTATCCGGTTTTGGACTTCGAACAATATATACGCATAGCTCATAATAGGATCTCCTCCAGCTATTAAAGATGGGGCGCTTTCGGGCGTTATTGGCCCGCTCACCCGGCCGGGGGAGCGGGTAAAGACGATCAATGGATATAGTTCATCTTTTGGGCCTCAAAGCGGAGTTGATCGCGAAAATCGGGATGGGCGATCTTGATCAGATCCTGAACCCGCCTCCTTATTTCATTGCCCTTTAAATGGGCCACACCGTATTCGGTCACGATATGGTCCACTTCGCTCCGGGCCGTGGTTACGACAGCTCCGGGAAGCAGGGTGGGTTTGATGCTGGAATGGCGGTTGCCTTCTTTATCAACATAGCTGGAATGAAGGGTCAAAAAGGATTGGCCGCCTTTGGACCGCCAGGCCCCCTGAACAAAATCCAACTGCCCGCCGACCCCTGAGTACTGTTTATAACCGATCGATTCGGAACAGCATTGGCCGGTCAGGTCAACTTCCAGGGTGGCGTTTACGGAGACAAAGTTGTCATTCAGGCCGATGTAGTAAGGCTCATTGACATAGGAGGTGCAGTGCATTTCCACAAAGGGGTTGTGATTGATAAAGTCGTAGAGTTTCTTGGACCCCAGGGCAAAGGAGGCGATCATTTTGTATTTATTGTAGTTCTTTTTCGCGCAGGTGATCACGCCGTCATAGTAAAGGTCGACCATGGAATCGGTAAGCATTTCGGAATGGACGCCCAGGTCTTTCTTGTCATGCAGGTATTTGGCCACCGCGTTGGGCATACCTCCGATGCCTATTTGGATGCAGGCTCCGTCAGGCACTCGTTCAGCGATGAATTGCCCGATGAGCTCATCCTCTTCAGTAATCGGATCCGCCGGCAGTTCAACCAGCGGGGTGTGGTTCTCCACCAGGGCGGTCGCTTCACTGATGTGAAAGTGATTGTTGCCGTAGGTGCTGGGCATGTTCTCATTGACTTCCAGGATAAGATCCCTGAACTTTCCGCTCCGCCAGGAACCCCAGGCCAAATCGGCATGGCTGCCTGAACTGAAGAAGCCATGTTCATCCATGGGGGATACTACGGCCACCACCACTGACTTGGCTAGATGCCGGGTAAGGTCGCAGATGATATCGATACTGTGTCCCAGACGATTGGAAGTATAGGTATACAGGCCCATCTGACAGCCCTGCCGGACGGCCACGCCGACGAAGCCGCTGTTCATCTGCATCCGGTCCTGTATATCAGGGGCCAGGGTTCCCAGCGGTTTGACGTCCACTCCTCCGGTATAGACAATATCGCGGAGATCATTTTCCCGGATCCTCCGGGCTATGGCGTTCATAATCGCCGAGGGCTGGCCATTGCCCAGGGGGGCGGTTATGCCGTCCCCGTCCTGGACCACTTTGGCGCAGTCTTCGGCGCTGCACAGCTTCTGGCGGTAAATCTGTTCCCAACGTTCTTTCACTTTTAATCCCTCCATATTTTATACCGGGCCTGCTGCCAGGCCGGGGGCCGCTAGTAGTCGAAAATCTCCACCGGGGCGTCTAACACCGAAGTATCACCTATTTTAACGAGTTCGGCGACGTGCCATACGTTGGGAACGGCATTGTTGAGGTAATAACGGGCGGAAATTATTTTACCCAGGTAGAAGGTGTAGTCATAGTGCTCCGGGCCCAGTAGCTCGATCTGCTTTTGGGCGATGAGGCCCTGTTCCAGGAGCAGGTAGCCGCAGTAGAGCTGGGCGGTGGCGGTCAGAATGCGCCGGGCGTATACCGCCATCAAACCAAGCTTTCCTGAACGGGCGTATCCGGCGATCATCATCTGAATGCCCGGGTAGGCCTTTAAGGCCTTTTCCAATTGGCCCAGCTCCTGGGTGAGAGCGGTGGCGCTTTCCTTGGCGGCGGTGATGAAATCTTCGATTTCTTTCAGGGTGGCGGCAAAGAGCGCTCCTTTGCCCTGCATCCATTTGCGGCCGATAAGGTCCAGGGCCTGAATGAAATTGGTCCCTTCCCAGATCGACCAGATCTTGCAGTCCCGGGCCGCGTTGGCAGCCGGGTAGTCTTCACAATAGCCGTAGCCGCCGTATGCTTGCAGGGACTCGGCGACCAGTCCCCAGACCTCGTCGCTGGGGTAGGCTTTACACAGCGGGGTAAGCATATCGAGCCTATCTTGAGCCCATTTACGGCGTTCTTTATCGGGAGCGAACTCCCGGACGTCCTCATAATAATAACACCTGGCCAGCAGGGCGCGGCAGGCTTCAGTGGTAGCCTTGTTTAAAAGGTACATGCGTTTTACGTCTTCGTGTTTATTGATGGCAACCCGGCCCGAGCGGGGAGCGCTTAAAAGACGGCCTTGAACTCTCTCTTTCCCATAATCTTTGGCGTTCCAGTAGGCGTTGGCCGCCACTGCGGTGGCCATGCGCCCGGTGTCCAAACGGGCTTCATTCATCATGTTAAACATCTGCCTGATGCCCTGGCCGATGCCGTTTTCGTCAGGAGGGGCGCCTATCAGCCAGGCGCGGCAGTTATTGTTTTCTCCAACCACCAGTTGGGCGGTAGCCTGGCCCTTCAAGCCCATTTTGTGTTCGATTCCGATGCACTGGACATCATTGTCGCTCAAGCTGCCGTCCTCGCCTATCCAGTATTTAGGCAGCAGAAACAGGGACAGTCCCTTGGTACCGGGGGCGGCGCCTTCGATGCGGGCCAGGAAAAGGTGGACGATGTTTTCCACATCATCCCGGTCCCCGACCGTTATAAAGATCTTTTGCCCCTTGATTTTATAAATCCCGGCGTCATCTGTGGGGTAAGCTTTGGATAAGAGGTCTCCCACATCGGAGCCCGAGGTCGGCTCAGTCAGGCACATGGTTCCCCCCCACTTACCGGAAAGCAAATGGGGCAGGAACCTGCCCTTCAATTCAGGACTGCCGAAAAGCTGCACCACGTGGGCCACGGCTCCGGCATTGCCTATGTAGGGCATTAAAGCGGGGTTGGCCGCGGCCATCATCTCCCATATGAGCCCAAACACGCTGAAGGGCAGGCCGCCCGGGTTTTCCACGTCAAAATTGCTGGCCCCCCAGCCCTGATCTTGAACGAAACGGTGGGCCTTGGCGAAGGAAGGAGGGATGCGGACCTGGCCGCCTTCCCAAAGCGCTCCGATGTTTTCACCGTCTTCCGCGGTCGGGGCGATGACTTCCTCGGCCACTTTACGCACCTGGTCCACGATGGTGTCCAGGTCCTCTTTGCTGAAGTAATCACGGTAGCGCTCAAAACTGAGGACTTCGTCCATAGGGAGCCATTCCTTCAATATGAACTTTATATCACGGGTGTTATAAGCGTATCTAAAAGACATTTTTATCTTCCTTTCCCGGTGGATAGCTCGTGCAGACATCAAACCAGAGGGGTGGGATTACTGGTACGTTGCCCGGAGGCCGGGCATTTATATTGCCCGGGCCCCCGGAAGGCAAGATAGGTGGTGGTATAAAGGTCTTTAGCACAATTCAAAGATGCCTGCCGCTCCCTGGCCACCGCCAATACACATGCTCACCATGCCGTATTTAACCTGGCGTCTTTCCATCTCATTCATGAGGCTGACGGTAAGCTTGGAGCCGGTTGAACCCATGGGATGTCCCAGGGCTATGGCTCCTCCGTTGACATTGACAATGTCCGGATGGATGCCTAACTCGCGAATGCAGTACAGGGATTGCGAGGCAAAGGCTTCGTTCAATTCAATGAGACCGATGTCTCCTAAACTCAGTCCGGTCTGTTTGAGAACCTTGGGAATGGCAAAAACCGGGCCTATCCCCATCTCGTCAGGAGCGCAGCCGTGAACCGCAAAGCCTACAAACTTGAGCCGCGGTTTCAAGCCCAGTTCCCGGGCCTTGTCCAGGGACATCATTACCACGGCCGAGGCTCCGTCGGTGGTCTGGGAGGAGTTGCCGGCGGTAACCGTACCGCCGGGGACGAAGGCCGGTTTTAATTTGCCCAGCCCTTCCACTGACACGTCGCCGCGGATACCTTCGTCGTAGTCAAAAACCATCTCCTGGGTGGAGAGTTGCCCGTCGCCGCCCAGAGTGGTGATGCTTACCGGCACGGCCACGATTTCGTCTTTGAAGCGGCCCTCTCGGGTGGCCGCGGCGGCTTTCTGATGGCTGGCCACGGCGAACTGGTCCTGATCGGCGCGGCTGACGCCGTAGCGGGAGGCTACGTACTCCGCCGTCTGGCCCATGCTGGTATAGATGTTGCCCAGAACCGGATCCAGGGCTATTTGCGGGTTGGGCCTTATCACCCCTCCCATGGAAATCAAGCTCATATGTTCCACGCCCCCGGCCACTACCACGTCGCACCGGCCGCACATGATGGCTTCAGCGGCAAAGGCTTCCGCCTGGAGCCCGGAAGAGCAGAAACGGTTTATGGTCACCGCCGGTACGCTCTCGGGTATACCGGCATACAGGGCGGTCACCCGCGCCGTGTTCAACCCGCATACCTGTTCGGGAGTGGCGCATCCCCAGATGACATCGTCGATCATTTCGGCGGAAAAACCGGGGCCCAGGCGCTGTATGGCCGCCTCCATGCACAGTTTGCCCAGGAATTCTGGTCGGGTGTCTCTCAAGGTGCCGCGGGGGGCTCGGCCGCCGCCCGTCCGAACACCGGAGACGATTACAGCTTCTCTCAATCTCATTACCTCCTCATTGTTTATGCTGACCTCGTTACGATTAATTGCGCAGGGGTTTGCCGGTTTTCAGCATGTGCGCGATCCTATCCTGGCTTTTCTGGGTCCCCACCAGGCTGATAAATACCTCTCTTTCCAGATCCAACAGGTATTCTTCAGTGATCGGGGAGCCGGCTATCACGCTGCCCCCGGCCAGAATATCAATGATGCGGCAGGCAATATGCCAGTCATGATCGCTTATCACCCCGGCCTGCCACATCTGGCGGGTGCCGACCTTGAGGAGGGCCATGGCGGTCTGCCCGAAGGCGGGGAAGGACTTCTTGAGCGGCGGCCGGTAGCCGGCGGCAATCATTTCCCGCACCCGTTGCTTGGCATCGGTCAGCAGGTAATCCTGATTGATGGAAATGCGGTCGCTGTTCCTTAAGTGGCCCAGTTTCACAGCTTCCTTGCCGCTGGTGGAAACTCTGGTCATGGCGATGTTTTGAAAATAGGGCATGATGAGATCGATGGGAAAGGCGGTGGTGCCGTTAACAGCATCATGGGTGCGCATTACGGCCTCTTTTACTCCTCCACCGGCGGGAATCAAGCCTACCCCGATCTCGACCAGCCCGATGTAGCTTTCTCCGGCTGCCTGAACCGCCGAGCCCTGCAGGGCCATTTCACAACCGCCGCCCAGGGCCATGCCTTTTGCAGCCATTACCACCGGTTTTTCCGAATATTTGTTGGCCAGGTAGACCTGCTGGGTGGCGGCCAGCAGCCGGTCGGCCAGAGCCCAGTCTTTATCGGCCGCCACTTTGGCCACAACCGTCAGATCGGCTCCCACGCAGAAGTTTTTACCCGCGCCGGTTATCACCATGCCCTCCCAATTTTTGGCCAGCTCCTCCTGGGCCTCGCCCATAAACTGAACCAGATCGGGATTGATAGCCGACGACCGGGTATGGCATTCCAGGCAGATGATGCCGTCCCCGATATCGTACAGGGTGGCGGCGTCGCTCGATTTAATGGCCCGGTGGGCGGCTTCCTTGAGGATAATGAGTTCAGGCTGATGTCCTACCGGCCGGTATTTCTTATCCGGTATGGAGTAATAGTAGTCCACCCCGGCTTCGGTTTTATAAAAGGAAGTGATCCCTGCGGCCAGCATTTCTTTGATCCAGGCCGGCACCGCCAGGCCCTCGGCTTCCATGCGGGCCACGTATCGGGGAAGGTCCAGGCCGCTCCACAGCTGGAAGGGACCCTGGGAGTGGTTGTAACCCCAGCATAGCGCCCGGTCCATATTGAGGATGTCGTCGGATACTTCCGGGATCTTGGAAGCCGCATAGAGGAACAAGCCGGATAGATGCCGCCATACGAACTGGGCCGCTTTATCATCTCCTTCAAAAAAGGCCTGCAGCTTTTCGGGCAGGGTGCGGGCCTTCTTGGCCGCGCTCAGGCTGGCAAAAGCGGCTGTTTGAACCGGCCCATAGGTGAAGCTGTGCACGTCCAGCACCTGTTTTTCTTTACCTACCTTTTTATAAAACCCGCCTTTGGTCTTGTTGCCCAGCATCTTTTTATCCAGCATGGCCTGGGCGAAGGGGGGCAGGGTGTACATGGCTTTTTCGGCAGAGTCGCTGACGTTGTGCAGTACTTCGGCGGTCGACAATACGGCGATATCCACTCCCACCAGGTCGAAGAGGCCAAAGGTGCCCATGGCCGGGCGCCCGATAGCCGTACCGGTCAGGGCGTCCACTTCCGGCACCGTAAGCCCCAGTTCCAGCATCAAATTGGCGCAGGAGGGGCCGGCCCAATTGCCCAGGCGGTTGGCGATAAAGGCCGGTGTGTCTTTGGCGTAAACAATCCCTTTGCCCATGACTCTTTCCCCGAAATCGGCCATAAAGGCCACCACTTCGGGCAGGGTGTCGCGGCCGGGAATCAGTTCCAGGAGTTTCATATACCGAACCGGATTGAAAAAGTGGGTGCCCATCCAGTACTGCCTGAACTCCAGGGGCATTGCTTCACAGATGGCGTTTATCGAAATGCTCGATGTATTGCTGGTCACAATGGTTCCCGGCTTGATAAACGGGGCGATCTGCTGCAATATCGATTTTTTAACGCTTATATTCTCGGGGGCCACCTCAACCACCCAGTCGCATTCGCTCAGCCAGGCCAGATGGTCTTCCATGTTGCCGGTTTGTATTAAAGCCGCTTCCGCTTTGTCCATCAAGGCGGCCGGCTTGACTTTAATCAAGGCGGCTTTGTTGGATTCGGCTATGCGATTGCGAAAAGCGGGGCTTGAGGTGCTTAAGCCCTGGGCGATATCCTTCTCACTGAGCTCCCGGGGGACAATATCCAGCAGATAGCTGCTGATTCCGGCATTGGCCAGCTGGGCCGCGATGCCGCTGCCCATGGTCCCCGAGCCTAAAATCGCAACCTTCCTTATTTTTTTCTTCACTAAACTGTTGCCTCCAATCCTTACCACCCACACAGGATGGTTATTCTTATTTCAATACCCCTGCCGCGTAAAAGCCAAAAATATTGCGAGATAGATAATCGCTTTTTGACACCCCCTTAAAACACAGAATTGAAATACAAGTTTGCAACTTTTATGCCAGAATAAGGAACGATTTAAAAAACCATTAATAAGCATCGCTCTTTCCGAAGAGCAGCCATTTCACCGGGCCTGGAAGCGCGTCCGCCAGTTAAGCCCGGATGAGGGATAAGCAGAGCAGTCCGGCCCTGACGTCAATATGAAGCAGTGTGTGTCAAATCACCCGGCCGGGATAACGAACCCCTCGGAAGCAAGAAGACGCCTTTGAGCAGTGAACGATGACGAAAAGCCAATGCGGGTTAAAAGATTACTGGCTGGAGTGTAGAGTGTTCGTTGGCCTGGTTGAAAACCGGGTTTAATGGTCGGGGAAATGCGAAGCAAGGGCGTCTGCCCGTTGTGTGCCACGGTGCTACAGCCGCGGCCAAGGATATTAATTCCTTAGCAGTAAATATATACATGGAACGGGTAAGGAATATGCCTTCGGGAGGGCAGTAAAAGCTTCCATAACGGGGTGAGCGGGTATTGCTAGGGATTTAGATCAGCAGGCGGCCTAACTGGTAGAAAATAACTCCCAAGAAGTAGGCCAGGGCCAGGGAGAAGACCACCGAAAAAGCGGCAAAGGGAAGGCTCTGACTCTCACGGCGGATGGTGCTGACCGTTGCCAGGCAGGGGGTGTAGAACATATACATGATCAAAAAGCTCAATCCGGCCAGAGGACTGATATTACTTACCAGAATACTGGTAAGGTTGCCCAGACCTTCAGAGGCATGGAAGAGTATGCCCAGGGTGGAGAGGGTGGTTTCCTTGGCAAAAAAGCCCAGGAACAGGGCCACAATCAACTGCCAGTTCAGGCCGGCCAGAGTGCCCAGGGGCTCAAGGACTCTCCCCAGCATCGCCGCATAGGACTGTTCAAAGCCTGCCCCCTGCGGAAAACTGGATAGAAACCATACGACTACCGAACTGATTATGATCACATTCTTGATCTTATTCAGAAAATCCAGGGTGCGTTGCAGGGCGGAACGCGCAACAACCTTAAGACTGGGTTTATGCAGAGGAGGAAGGGTCAACTTTATTTCCCCGTTTTCCTCACGGGGATAGCGTGACTTTACCAGCACCGCAATCAAGCCCTTGACCAGCAGGCTAAGAACGATCAAGCCGCTCATCACCAGAGTGGCTGGCAGGGGAGAGAAAAAAGCGGCGGTAATATAGAGTATTACCCCAAAACGCGCCGAACAAGGAGTAAAGGTGCTGAGCAGCATCAGGAGCAAGCGGTCCAGACGCCGGGGGATGTCACGCGTACTGACTATAGACGGAACATTGCAGCTGTATCCGATCAACAGGCAGGAAAAGGAATTGGCATCCATATGCAAGCGGTTCATGGGCGTTTGCATCAACCGGGCGATGCGAGCCGTATAACCGGTTTCATTGATAAGGGTGTAAAAGGTAAAGAATATTAACATCTGGGGAAAAAAGGCCAGGGCTGAGCCAATACCCCGAAATAGGCCGTCTGATACCAGGCTGGTCACTATTTCCGGCAGCGAAGCGGCCAACCGGGAAGACTCAAAGAAAAGCGCCAGGTTATCCAAGCCCAGGCCCAGCCAGTTGGATACCGGTTTACCCAGAATAAAGCTGGCGGCAAATAAAGCGGTAAAACTGAGCAGCATAATGGGATAGCCGGTATACGGATTTAAAAGGTAATAATCTATTCTCTGGAGGGGATTGGCGAAAAGAATCGGTCTTTCCCCGGCTAAACCGTCATTCATTCTATTCTTACGCATAAGCCTATCCTCATTATTGATAATGATTATCATTTTCTACCATATTCTAACTCATAGCGCAGGTGACTTCAATAGTATGAGCAGAAATTGGAGCAGAGGGATCAAGATTTCTTAGACCATGCTAAAGGGACACGACCCGGCTGTTGGGCCAAGCGTGTCCCTTTCAGTCGCGGTTGATTACTTGAAGTACTCTGCGGCCAGAGCGCTAAAGGCGGGGAAGGAGTTAACGATGGTCTTTTCGTCAACGCAATAGGCCAGGCGGAAATAACCGGGACAGGCAAAACCGCGGCCGGGGACCAGCAGCAGGTTGTATTTTAACGCCTGTCGGACGAATTCCACATCGTCGGCAATCGGGCTCTTAGGAAATAAATAGAAGGCCCCCTGCGGCTTGACACAGGAAAAACCGAGCGAGGTCAGGTGATTGTAGAGCAGGTCCCGGCGCCGCTGGTATACTGAAGTGTCCGGGTTTTCTTCCAGACAGGCACCGGCCAGCTTCTGGAACAGGGAAGGGGCATTGACAAAGCCCAGAGTGCGGTTGGCGAAGGTCAGACCTCCCACCAGGTCTTCCATATCTTCGATCCGGGGGCTTAAGGCGATGTAGCCTATTCTTTCCCCGGGCAGGGCCAGGGACTTGCTGAAGGAATTGACCACCGCGCAGTGCTGGAAGAAGTTCATCAAATGGGGAACCCTTGCTCCTTCATAGACCAGCTTGCTGTAAGGTTCATCGGAAATCACCAGGATGGCGGTACCCAGCTCTTTCTCTTTTTGCTCCAGAACCAGAGCCATTTTTTTCAATATCTCCGGGGGATAAATGACCCCGGTGGGGTTGTTGGGTGAATTGAGGATAATGGCCTTGGTGGCCGGGGTTATGGCTTTTTCAAGGGCTTCCGGGTCGGGCATGAAATCAGCGCCGGTGGCCACCGCTACCGGTTTGCCCCCGTGATTTTGAGTGTAAAACCCGTACTCGACAAAATAAGGGGATAGCAGGATAACCTCCTCCTGGGGGTTCAATATGGTCTTTAATACCACATTGAGGCCGCCAGCGGCTCCGCAGGTCATTATAATATGCTCGGCGGTGAAGGGAAGCCCGGTTTCCTTTTTCAACGAGGCGGCAATTTTATCCCGCACATCGGGATAACCTGCGTTGCTGGTATATTTGTGAATGCCCGGCACTTCCAGCAAGCGTTTCATTTCTTCCCGCACCGCCAGAGGCGGTTCATAATCGGGATTGCCCAGGCTGAAGTCAAACACCTTATCCGCTCCGTGAATCTGGCGAAGGCGCTCCCCCTCCTCAAACATGGCCCTTATCCAGGATGCGTTCTGGACATCGTTTTTAATCTGTTTTGAGATCACCGGTATCATCCTTTCTTATTAATCAAATAGTTACGCCTGACTATCGTACCCTGCGGCCATAACTCGGAGAGCCGCCCGGATCCGCTCCAATTGGGAGTCGGTGCCGATGCTTATACGCACATAATCCCGCAAACGCGGCTGATCAAAGTAGCGCACCAGAATATTTTCGCCTTTTAAAGATTCATAAACCGTCCGCGACGGTAAAAAGGGGTGGCGCAATAAAACAAAATTGCCCTCCGAAGGAAGATAGATAAAGCCCATTTCACTTAAGGCTTGCTGGAAGTTTTCCCGGCTGGTTTTAATGCGCCGGGCATTGGCTTCCATATAAGCGATGTCTTCCAGGGCGGCAATAGCCGCCACCTGGTTGAGGTAGGCGATATTGTACGAGTCTTTGGTTTTGTCCAGGGACTCGATCAGGTGGCGATGGCCGAAGGCAAAACCGACCCTGATTCCGCATAGGGAATAAGATTTGGAAAAGGTGCGCGTGACCATAAGATTGTCGTAGCGGGTGGAGAGCTTATAAACGCTGGAGGTTTCAGAGCTGAAGTCAATATAAGCTTCGTCCACCACCAGCAAACCGTTAAAAACAGCCAAAAAAGCCTCAATATCCCGGGGAGGGAGCAGCAGCCCGGTTTGAGCGTTGGGATTGGCCAGAAAAACTATTTTGGCGGGATAATCCAAAAATTGGCTCAGGTTTACCCTGAAATCTTGGTCAGTATCTATGGACTGGTAGCGGGCCCCGTGTATTTCCGCCGCCGTCTGGTAAAAGGTATAAGTCGGATAGGGCGACAAAATCAAATCGTTCTCATCAACAAAGGTCCTGAAGATGAGGGAAATGATTTCATCCGAACCATTGGCGGCAAAGACCTGGGCCTCATCCACGTCATATACCCGGGCCAGTTGGCGGCGCAGGTCGGCACTGCGTGAATTGGGGTAGAGGCGCAGCACCTCGCTTATATTCCCGTGCAGGGCCTCAAGTACTTGCGGCGACGGGGGATAAGGATTTTCGTTGGCGTTTAGCTTGAGCACCGCTTCCGGGTTTTCGGGCTGGTACCCGGGGATGTAAGGATCAAGCCGGCTTATATGGTTCCGGGTAAGATTTCTCGGTGGGTTCATATGATTGACTCCTTCCGTCATTACCATATTATCCCCCAAAGCCCTGTTTTCCTGCCCGGACGGTAAGTTTTTTCTTATTAAACGTGCTAAAAGCCAGAATTATGACATGGTGACTTAACAACGCTCTTTCGTTTATATTCCAATTCCAAGCGCGGCGGTTTATGCCCGGGTGGAGGGGTCCTGCCGGCCAGGGACAGGAGCCGGTTGTGTTCTTCGTTACCCGCCAACAACAGCCCGTAGTTGCTTAATGCCCCTTGCTGCCAGCTCCGGGCCAAATCGGTCAGATCGAACTCCAGACTGCCAGTGTACCCTGCTCTTACCGGGCAGGAGCTTTCCGGCGAAATGGAAAAAAGCGGCTGGGTAAGCCAGTTTACCGTGCTTTCCAGCCAGGCCTGCCAGACCTTGTGAACCGAAACCCGTATACTACCCCGGGGGATATCATTGCGGGTAACATCCAGCTTTAAGAGCGCCCGGTCCAGAACGGAGGCCGGTCCAGGCCTGCCCGGGCTGCGGGATAGAGGAAATTGCAGCAGGCTGCGGTATACGTCACCGGCGTTTTTATAGCGGCATACGAATAAGGCAGGTTCCTGAGCGAAATTGCGATCGGAATAATATTGAGCAATATAGACGCATTTTATGGGACTGAGCTCAGTCTTGGGCATGAGAACCTCTCCCCGGCTGATTTTAACTTATCATACTCCTATACAGGCGATTATGGTTCCAGTCGCAGGGGAGTAGGCGGCCGGGTAAAAAATATGAATTTTTTACCATGATCAGGTGAAAGCATTCTCCTGGGCCGAAGTATATTGGTTAAGCAGGCATTGACTTTTCCTCTTCTTAGGATGGCCGCTTTGTCCCGTTGACAGGATCAAAGGGATAAAAGCGGCTATTCTTTTATTTCCAGACTATTTTCTCAAACAGCCGGAGAGCCTTAATAGAAGCGAGATTATACTATTTAATGTAAATCTAGTATAGTGATTTTATATGGACGGGAAAATTTGATTAAAAAGAATAACGTTTTTATCGAGAATAAATATGGAATGTTTTATAGGAAATATATGAAGATTTCCTTATATTCCGTCAAATGGTTTTATCGGATGAAGTTGGGGCGTGCCGATAATGGACTTTCCCCGGGGTGGTTGTCAATGGCAAACAGACTCAAATGGTTAAAAAAGCTGCATCTAATTGACGACGGAGAAGCAGTCGGACGGGAATTGAGCTTTTACAATTTGGAGCGCATGCGCATATTTATAATTGTTATCTTGCTTCTTGAATTTCTTTTATTTCTGATCGATGATTATTTAGTCAGCCAGACCGGCGCCGACCACGGCTCAAGCTTTTTTACCATTTTTTTACTGGTTATCCTATTTGTCGTATCGATAGCCTACCTTTTCGTCTTTGATCAACTCGGCAAACTGCACAAAGCCAACCAGGTGAAAAACTCAACCATAAAAGCATTGCTGGTTTCTTATTTAACCCTGACCATGATCTGGGGGGCGGTTTTTACCTTCAGTGCCAAAAACACCGGGGGAAGCTTAGCGGCCTTTTTGATAATTCTGCTTTTAGGCTCACTCTTGATGTACATGGACAGCCGGACCTTGCTAATTCCATACCTGGCTTCAATCCTGGTTTTTATTATCGGCCACCAATTGGCCCCTCCTCCGGTTCAGGCATTGGTCAAACATTATTTGAATCTGGCTATATTTTTGGTTTTAGCCTGGTTTATTTCCAGGAACCTGTACAAGGCCTACACCCGTGAATTTAAAGCCCGCGATCTGATAGAAGTGCAAAACCGGCTTCTCAAAGAAGCCAACCAGGAGCTGCTGCAGGAAATAGTTGCCCGCGAGGAGGCGCAAAAGAACCTGGAAATAGCCAATCAGGAGCTGGTCCAACTTTCCCTGGTTGACCAGTTGACCGGCATACCCAACCGCCGTAGTTTGGAGCTGTTCCTGAGATTTGAATGGCACCGGGGGCTCCGCGAGCAGTCCAGCATCGCCATTATTATGATCGATATTGACCGGTTTAAAGCCTACAATGACTGCTACGGGCATGTTCAGGGCGACAAGGTGCTGGCCCGGGTGGCCGCCGCGCTTGATGGAAGCCGCCGCCGTTCAACTGACTTCGTGGCCCGCTACGGAGGAGAGGAGTTCCTCTTTACAGCTCTCAACATCGATGAAGCAGGGACCTTCACCCTGGCTGAAATGATTCGCAAGAACGTGGAAGCTCTCCATATACAACACGATGCTTCACCGTCTTCTCCCTGGCTTACTATCAGCCTGGGAGCCCTTACTATCGTGCCTGGGTCCGTTGAGAGCTACAGTGATGCTATACATATGGCCGATCTGGCTCTCTATGATGCTAAAAGAGCCGGCGGCAACCAGACTAAAATGTATCGGTCCCCTCAGGATACGCTTTTCTAAAAAAGAGGCATCCAGTACTCTGTTAACGGTTTTACACCAGATCGGGGAAGTCGAGAAGCTGACGGGTCATGAGCAAGAGCTCCCAGGACTCGGGAAGGCGCAATTGCCTGGCATCCAAATCCATGATCCTGACCCGGTCCAGGCCATCCGCATCCTTGAACACCTTGAAAAGATGCAAGGCCCGCTCTCTGTCGATATCCGGCCACTGGCCAAGCAGTCTCATACCCTGCTGATCATCCATACAGTGGGTTTCAATCAGAAACCGCACCAGGCTCTTTTCCTGGTCGGGAACTTGAAATAAATTCAATTCTTCCGCTTTCTCATAACTGGCCTTCCCGTGCTCCGGATCAAAGTTGTCATTGCTGCGCCCGATGTCGTGATACAAAGCGGTCTCGGCCAGGATCTTAAGGTCATTAAGGTCCGAGTTGGTAAGCCGCCCCAGCAGCAAAACCATTAAGAGTACGTTGCGGGTATGGGCCAGACCGTGGATGCCGGTCGGTCTATAGAATATTTCGTGCTTGATTCGGGCGGCATAATCCCTATACAGGGACCATACCCCTTCCGATTTCATCTTCTTAATATAATAAGAAGCGGAGTGAAAGGTGATTTCTTCAACATCCTTCACCGCGCCGGGGAACACCACTATCTCGTATTCCTTTTTCCAGGGTATAAAAGCCTGCACCTGGTCCAGGGGTATCCGGGTCTTGAAAACCCGGCCCTTCTTTTGCAAGCGGGTGGCGTAATAAATGGCCGTATTGACATCCAGGGTCCAGGAAAAGGCTTCATGAACTGAATGCAGGCTGTGTATGCTGCCGTGATAAACAGTTAATCCGCCGGGAGCGGCCTTCAGGGGGAGGCGTTTTTGCTTAAGGCTTTCTATAAATTCGGCCGGAAAGGTGTTGAGCCGCCAATCACAGCGGGCGTACAGGCGCCAGAAGATACTGCTTCTCTGCTCGGAAGGAATGGCCTGGAAATATTTAATGTACATAAGGAGGGCCAGACGGGTATCGAGCAGGGCAAAAAAGGTTTTATAATCAAGCGCGGCCAGCGCGGCGTCCAATTTGGCCCGGGCCAGTTTAATGCTGTCAAGCACTCCGTATTTGATCAGCGTTTCGGCGGTAAATCTGGGAAAATCGACTATCAAATAGTCTTTAAAGAAGCAAAAGGGCGCCAGGGGATTATAGTGATTGTAGTAAAAATCATGGGTGCTGAAATCGGCCTCAGCCAGGTAGTCGGCGCTTTCCTGATAATGAAATCTCCCCCGTCTATCGCCCATGAGACGGGCCTCTTCAAGGGGGGCCAGGCTGTCCACGAAAAAGACTTCCGGATGACCGCGCAATACATCGTTAAGATTCACATGGAGTCGCTCCTTTTAAACAGGCCGGGATGCTGCTCTTCTGTCTATATATTAACAGGATAAACCTGGCCAACCAAATAGGCATCTTAGCATCAGGAATGCTTGAGAAAACTTTCTTTTGCTCCCTTGCTGCAAGAAGAAGACGCGCTTTGGAACGCACAAACCCGGTAATAATGATATTTAAAGGCATATACCGATAAGCTAGGGTAGAGAGCAAGCCCCGGGGAGAAAAACGAAATGCCCTACTCCCTGTTTTACAGGCGGAGAGCCTGTGCTAAACTATTATGGTAGAAAAAAGATACTGCCAGCCAGGCTGCATTTATATTAGTACTCTGTTAATCCTAATTCTATTATTATCGTCGGTTAAATTTTCGCATGACTGCGTTGTCGTCAATCGGAATACGTCCAGTATTACTCATTCCTTGACGCCCATGGACGGGCTAATGCAGCGGTGCCAGGACGGCAAGGAGCTGCCCGCCTTGTCCTGCAAAAATTTTCCTCGACGAGTAATACACAGAATTAGGATTAACAGAGTACTTGGAATTCTCCAACCGGTCTTACCCTTTTTACCCACAATTAATCGTCTTATCCAAGGGGTATCTTTGGCCTATTTTAAGGAGTCCGGCGGGGCAGCGTCTAAGCGCAGCCTTGAAGAATGAAGGCGTCCCCCGGAGCGGGGATGTTAATATATTTTGAAACCAGAAAGGAAGTAAAAGATGAACCTGTTTGACCTACCTCCCTTGAAGCCGGATGAGGAGATCTACGAAGACTTGATTCCTGATCGGGGGGTTCAGATTGAGCGTATAATATCGGCCGGGCAGGCCTCACCGCCGGGTTTTTGGTACGAACAGAACCGCGATGAATGGGTGGTTTTGCTGCAAGGCCAGGCAGTTATGGCCTGGGGCGACGGGTATTCGCAGTTTATGGAGCCCGGGGACTGGCTGTTGATTCCGGCCGGTGAACGGCACCGGGTGGAGTGGACCTCCCACGAACCCCCCTGTATCTGGCTGGCCGTTCACGGCAAGCTCACCTGAGCGGATAAACCGGCAGCCTGTATACAATAGAATACAGCTCCAAATACCTTGACACCAGTTCAAGGTATTTTTATTATTGAACCAATGGGTCGAAAAACTGAACTGATTAGTCGGAAAATGGGTGAATAATATGGCTCAAAAAGAAGCGGTCCGACAATTTAAAAAGGGGCTTATCAGTGATGCCTCCCGCCAGCTGTTTGGCGAACGCTGCTATGAAGAAGTGACGGTTCAGGACATAGCCGATGCCGCCGGAATGGGCAAGGCAACCCTGTACCAGTATTTTGAAAGCAAAGAGGAAGTTCTGTTTAGCCTGCTGGCGAGTTACTCGCGTGATGTCACCCGCGTTTTGGAAAGCTGTTGCGATGCCAACCAGGATCCCTATACAACCTTGAAAAAAGTCATCAGCCTCACTTATCGCCTGTATTTGAAAAACAACCGGATTTTCCTGGCCTACATCTCGTTGAAGAGGACTGCGGCCTTTAAACGGGAATGGCTGGAAGAACTGAATGCCCTCAGAGAAAGGAAATTTGACCTCCTGGCCTCGGTGCTGGAGAAGGGTTCCGAGCAGGGTGTTTTTATTCAAGTGGACAGCCGCCGGTTTGCCAGAGTATTAAACAATATATTGCGCGGCTTCAGCCTGGAACCTCTGGAGACCCGGCAGGGGGAGCCAATCGAAGCATTGGGTGAAGATATCATTCAATCGATCATATTTAAAGGCATTTTGACGGATGGGGAGGATTAACCGGTGGGTGAGGGAATGCAGGAGGCCTTTCAGGAAAACCAAAAACCTGGCGCATGGGCAGGCTCCAAACGGCGTCTGAGTGTAATTGTACTGTTCGCGTTGATCGGCCTGGCAGCGGTTGGAGGGCTGGTCTGGCACGAATATGCCAAAAAGATTGTATCAACCGACAATGCCAAGGTGGCTGGTGATATTGTGGATATTAGCTCCAAGCTGAGCGGCCGCTTGGAAACCATCAAGGTTAAAGAGGAGCAGTACGTAGAACAGGGCCAGGTTATGGCCGAGCTGGATCTGGTTCCCCTGCAGCTGGCCCTCAACCAGGCTGAAGCGGCCATGGAACAGGCTCAGGCCAACTATGACAAGCTTCCGGAAGACATAAGGTCGGCGGATGCGGCCGTTGCCAAGGCCGAAGATGCCTTAAACGCCGCTCTGGGAACCGAAAAGACCAGTGAGATAGCCCTGGCCGAAGGGGAAAGAGCCCTTAAGCAGAATGAAACCCTTTATCAAGCCGGGGCGGTAGCAGAAGAAACCTATAAGGCAAACCAGGCCAGGGTGAACAGCCTGGAAGCCGCGCTGGATACGGCCCGGGCCAACACCGGCGTCGCCCGGGCTGCCCTGGAGGACGCCCGGGCCAAAGACGATGCCACCCAAAAGACTTCGGGCGCTATATACCAGGCGCAACTTAAAAAAGCCCGGGCCGACTATGAAGTGGCTCAATACAATTTAGACAATGCCTCGATTAAGGCCCCGATCTCAGGCACGGTGGTTCGGGTGTCGGTGCAAGCCGGGGAGAATGTATCCTTCGGCCAAACCATCTTAAGCATCTGTGACCTGGAAAATGCCTATATCACCGCCAATATCGATGAACAGGATATTGCCCGCATACAACCGGGCCAAAAGGTTGAAATAAGCATCGACGCTTATTCCGGTCAGACCCTTAACGGCCAGGTAGATAGCATCGGGGGAGCTGCTCAATCGGTGTTTTCCATAATCTCTACCGAGAGCTCTTCCGGCAACTATACCAAGGTTTCACAACGCCTGCCCATAAAAATTGTTACCGAAAAAGGCAAGCTGCTTCTCCGGCCGGGAATGTCCGCTGTAGTTAAAATCCACACGGTCTGATGAACACTCCATGAGAGAGAACCGATGAATGAAAACACGCCCAGCCAATTTAGCTGGACCAGCATCATTGTAATAGTTATCGGGACGTTTATGGCCATACTGAACAACAGCATAGTCAATGTTGCCCTGCCTAAAATAATGCTTATCTTTAACTGCGGGCAGGATTCCATCCAGTGGGTTTTAACCGCCTACACCATGACCCTGGGGGTCGTTATGCCCATCTCCGGATACCTGGGCGATACCTTCGGCAGCAAACGAATTTATTCTGTCGCCCTGGCGCTTTTTACCCTGGGTTCTATCATTTCGGGACTATCCTGGGGGGTTAACAGCCTGGTGGCAGCCCGGATCATTCAGGCGATTGGCGGAGGTCTTATGCAGCCCGTGGGTATGGCCTTTGTATATCGGGTAACACCGCGGGAAAAAATCGGCATGGTTATGGGTGTGTACGGAATTGCCGCCATGGCTGCGCCGGCTATAGGTCCTACCTTCGGCGGGTATCTGGTTGAGTATATAAGCTGGCGTCTGATTTTTTATGTCAACGTACCTATCGGAATAATCAATCTCTTCCTGGCCGGACTCTTGCTCAAAGAAAGCCCCCTGCTCAAAGGCAAGCATTTTGACTGGGTAGGCTTTTTCTCTTCAGCCACCGGTCTTTTCTGCCTGCTCCTGGCGACCAGTCAGGGCTCCCAATATGGCTGGACCTCCACCTACATTTTGGGGCTCTTGATAGTGGCCGCAACCACCCTCACCATTTTTGTGTACAACGAAATGAACCACCCCGAACCGCTCCTGGACCTGCGTATCTTTAAAGACGCTATGTTCACTATATCCGTAATAGTTGGCTCAGTGTTAAATATCGGGCTGTTTGGAGCGGTATTTTTATTGCCCCTGTTTATTCAAAACGTCATGGGGCAGACCGCCATGCAGAGCGGGATACTGTTGCTTCCCGCGGCTTTGGCCACGGCGATTATCATGCCCGTAGCCGGAAAAATATTTGACCGTTATGGAGCCCGGGGGGTGGTGATGACCGGACTCATCATCTGCGCCTTTACCACTTTTAAAATGGTAAGCTTTACTGAGCTTACCGCCTTTTCAGTCATGATCGGGTGGACCATGCTGCGCGGGGTGGGAATGGGATTATCCATGATCACCGTGACTACAGCCGGCATGCTGAAAATACCGATGGAAAAAATCAGCCGGGCCTCCGCCCTGGGCAACGTTATTCGCCAATGTGCGGGCTCTCTGGGGGTTGCTCTATTCAGCGCCATCCTGCACAACCGCCAGGCGTTTCACTACGCCAATCTGGTTCAAAACAGTAATCTGGGGAGTACTGCCGCGGCCGGGTTTTGGGCCTGGCTCAGCCAGACCGCCGTTTATCAAGGATGGTCCACACTTCAGTCCCAGTATGTAGGATTGGCCCTGGCCGCCAAGCAGATGGCTAAATTGTCGCTGGTAAACGCGATTGACGACTGCTTCCTGGTGGCTGCGGGTATTACCCTGTTCGGGGCCGTTTTGGGGGTATTTCTGGGGCCGCGGCCTTTCCGCAAGACTGCGCCTGACAAGATGATAACCCCATTGAAATTGGAAGCGTAAATTGTTCCAGGGTTTTTGACGCTTGTAAACGCTGCGGTTTTTATCGGGATCAATCATAGAGCAAATAAATAACTTATAGGGATGAACTTTACCGGCTGCAGGGCCGGTTTTTTTTATTCCGTGGAATATCAGGAAAAAATTGAGAGAATCCTATATAGTGATCCCTTTAAAAACGGCAGGGAGAAAGGAGTCGATGATTTTGCCAATAGCGCGCATTACCCTGATCGAGCCCCGGGCTCCGGGACGGCATGTTTACAGCCTGGTGAAAATGCCCCGGCTGGGTCTGCCCATGCTGGGCACTCAGTTGAAGAAGCGGGGATATGAGGTCAAATTTATATACGGCGACCTGTCCGGGATTAAAGCCGCCGATATAATGGGAGCAGACCTGATCGGGATATCCACCACTACTTCGACCTGCTATGAAGCCTATAAAATAGCCGGCTATTGCCGCCAAAAGGGCCTACCGGTGGTCCTGGGAGGAGTCCATGCCAGCTTTGTGCCCCAGGAGGCCATCCAATATTGCGACTACGTATGCCGGGGAGAAGCCGATCACAGCTTTGCAGATCTGGTGGACGTCCTGAACCGGAATGAAGCTCCTTGCCAGATACCGGGAATCTATTATCGACAGGATGGCAAACTGATTGACAATCCCTGGCCGGACTATCCGGATATGGCGGAGCTGCCGCCGGTGGACATTGAGTTCCTGGAATCCCTGGGCCTTCATTGTTACCCGGTTATGACCTCCCGGGGCTGCCCCCACGACTGTACCTTTTGCAGCGTGACGCGGATGTTCGGGCACCGCCATCGCCACCAGGGCCTGGCTCAAACCCTGACCAACCTTACCCCCTATGCCGGGAAAAAGGTTTTTTTCTGTGACGACAATTTCACGGCCCGGCCCCGCTGCAGCAAAGAGCTTTTGCGGGAGATGAGCGGGCGGGGCATCTGCCCTTCCTGGTGGGGCGCCCAGGTTCGGGTTGACACGGCCCGCGACGAAGAGCTGGTGAGCCTTATGAGTCGAGCCAACTGCCGGGTGGTGTATGTCGGTATGGAATCGATCAATCCCCGCACCCTGGAGGCCTTTAATAAAAGGCAGGGAGTGGCCGATATCGAACACTGCATTAAAATCTTTCACCGCTATGGAATCATGGTGCACGGCATGTTTGTATTGGGAAGCGACGAGGATGATCGGGCCACAGTCCGTGAAACGGCCGAGTTCACTATATCTTCCGGTCTGGATACGGTGCAGTTTCTGTCCCTGGTGCCCCTGCCGGGTACGCCTTTGTACGAGCAGCTAAAAGATCAGAGGAGGCTTCTTTCCGGGGATTGGCGATATTATGACGGCCATCATGTGGTTTACCGGCCTAAACTGATGAGCCCCTGGGAACTGCAGGACGAAACCATGAAGGCCTTCCACCGTTTCTATTCGCCCCTGCGCTGGGGCCGGGGCCTGAGCGGAAAAAGAAATCAGGCCTGGACCTACCGGGCGGCGGGATTTTACCTTGCCCGGTGCTACTCCCGGGAAAGCCGCTCCTGGAGCCAGCATTTGCGCCTGATTGATAGGATTGGCGCCCAGCCCAGCGTACAGGTTGACAGAACTTTAAAGAAATTTACCTTAAAGGGATTCAAATACCTTTCAACAGCCCGCATCCTTGATGTGGAGGTGGAAGAGCAAAAAGACGTACTCCTGGTTGACCTGCGCGGCTGCCTCAATAAAAGGGCCTTGCGCGAAGTATTGGCAACCTGTAAAAAGTTGGTGGGAAATTACAAAGCGCTGGTGATAAACATCGGGCAGCTCAGTTTCCCTTCGGAAGACCTCCTCAAGTCTTTTATAAAGGGCCTGGATAAAGTTGCCGGAAAGGCCCAGAAGGTCAAATTGAACTCGCAGCTGAGCGCAACGATTATGCAAATGATCGAAAAAGACAATCTGTCCTTGCCCAATTTTGAATTTTGATTACCCTTTTAGAAACACAAAAAACGTACTCCTCTATTCTCCCAATGGTGCGCCATATTAAATAAAAGTAGATCCCAGCCTCCGGCCCTACTTTTTATAGAGTCCTACAGGCCTGACGAAACAATTGCCTATAAGTAGGAGAAAACATGCAGGCCGCTAAAGGTCGTGAGACTTTGCCCTGGGGATAATTTGGGGCCTGCAGCCGTACTGGGAACGGTACTAGTGATGGAAAAATAAATAAGGACCAGCGGTACTTTAGTAGTAGACCGGGGCCTCGATATGATAATTTTTTTTATCCAGGTAGGGAATGAAAGAGTAAACCCCGGTCTGTATTGCTTTTACGGGCCTCCCCTTATACTTGAATCATGACCGGGATAAGAAAAGGGAGGTTAATGATATGAAGAAAATCAGAGTACTGGCGCTGGTGATGATATTCGCCTTCGCTGCTCTGGGTGGAGCATACGCCATGTGGTATGACAGCCTCTATTTATATACCACGATTAAAACCGGATCGGTTGACGTGTGCTGGGCCAACGTCAAAACCAGCGACGACGGGGGTCACTATGCCGAAATGTCCGGAGAAGCCGGTGCGAATGTCTGGCTGGGCAACGTGGACAGTATGGACTCCGGAAATCCCAATTCGGGCGAGCTCAAGAATGTTGCCTCACTCAATGCGGAATTGACTCCTGATTTGGAATGGTCCGATGTCCGGGCCGTCAACGACCAGTTGAATATAACCCTGCTAAACGCCTACCCGGGCTACCAGGAATATATTGAAGCCGACATTGTCAACCTGGGCACAGTGCCTGTGAAGTTCCGGGTTATTGATGAAGACGTTCCCCCCTGGGTGGTAATACAGGTCGACCTGTATTCCAATGAAATGGGCGAAGTTCAAAATTGGACGTCTCTGGAAGGCTACCAGCTGGATCCCGGCGCAATCGTACATGCCAGGATTACCTACCGGATCCACCAGTCCGCCGAGCAGAGCAAACAAGTATCGTTTGAGCTTCAGTTAAAGGGCATCCAGTGGAACGAGTACAGCCCGGACGAATCCTACGTCTTGCCTGACTCAATCCAACCCAATAGAATTGGCGACTAAGCGATTAAGGAAGTAATGCAAGAGGAGGGTAACTATCATGAGAAAGGTTAAAGTTTTGGCACTGGTGCTGGTATTCACCTTCGCCGCTCTGGGCGGAGCGTATGCCATGTGGTACGACAGCCTGTTTTTAGACACCACGGTTGAGACCGGAAATGTTGATATAACTTGGGTTTGTGTAACATCGAGCGATCCGGGTCCTAACTATAAGGGCGAGTGCGGCCAGGGCACTGATGTATATAACGGCAGCCTGGACAGTATGGAAATTGGCAATCCCAATGGCGCTGAACTCAAAAACATAGGTTCATTGAACTTCGAAATGGGCGACGACAGTGAATACGGCGATGCTCGCAGCAAAGACGACAAGTTGGAAATTACCCTGAAAAACGGCTATCCCGGGTACCAGGAAAGTGTGGAAGCCGGCATTAAAAATATCGGCACGGTGCCTGTGAAGTTCCGCATAACCACTGAAAATGTTCCCTCCTGGCTGCAAGTCAAGACCTACCTGCCGGATGAAGGGAAAGAAGGAGATCAATTTACCGCCCTGGAAGGATACCAGCTGGATCCAGGCGCCACCGTCCTGGTCACCATCGTCTATCTGGTAACCCAGGAAGCGCCCCAGAATGCCAATCAAAGCTTCCAGGTGGTAGTGAAAGGCGTCCAGTGGAACGAATACAGCGTAGATGATTCCTTTATCCTCGATAATACTATCCAAAAACAAAGAATTGAGGGCTAATAAACATATAAATAAGCAGCGAATTCGGAGGCTTAAGCTTCCGGATTCGTTGTTTTCTGCTCTGTATGTAGGAGGAAACATCTGGCTGAACAAAGTAAGGTTGTTCCATATCTGCCCTTTTTGAGGGATAGCCTTTTGCCGGCGGACATGATATAATAATTTTGCAATAAACTCTAGGGGGGTATGGGTATATGGAGAAGCTGGTGGATGATGTTAGGGAGGAATTAAAGCAGCGTTTCGGCAACCGGGTCAGTTTTGACGAGCTGGAAAGAAAGATATATGCTCACGACATGGGCGCCATGCCGTCTATGGTGAAACCTCTGGTGGGCAATCCAGTGCCGGAGGGTATAGTTCAGCCGCTCAATGAGGAGGAACTGCAATACCTGATAAAGACCGCCCGGGCCGAATCAGTAGGCCTTACGCCCAGGGGGAAAGCCACTTCGGGGTATGGAGGAGTTCTGCCCGTGGAAGGCGGGCTGGTGGTAGAGTTTAACCGGATGAAACAGATCATTGACATCAACCCTGAAGAAAGAACCGCAACCGTCGAACCGGGCGTGGTATGGAATGAACTGGAATACCACTTGAATCAAAAAGACCTTACCCTGGTGGCCTACCCGACCAGCGCCCCTTCTTCTACGGTAGGCGGCTGGCTGGCCCAGGGAGGCGCCGGGATCGGCAGTTATGAATACGGATACTTTGTTGATAACGTGGTATGGGCCAGGCTGCTCCAGCCCGATGGACAAGTAAGAGAACTGAGGGGTAAAGACCTGCAGCTGGTTTCCGGCGCCAACGGCATCAGCGGATTTATAACCCGGATCTGTTTCAGGGTCAAACCGTTGCGGCCTATGCATATCACCGCAGTGGCATTTCAATCCATAGACGACCTGGGGTCGTTTATTCAGGGGCTGTACGACCGCAAAGTGCCTCTTTGGTCGGTGACCTTTATCAATCCGGATGCGGCCATGATGAAAAACAAGCTGCCGCCGCATCTTCACCACGGGCGTCCGGTAGAAAAAGAGCGCCTGACTATTCCAGAGAAATATATCGTCATCATGTCCTGTACTGCGGAACGGTGTGATCTTATCAGAGATGATGTTATGAGTCTGGCCCTGCGCAATTCCGGAGAAGTGCTGCCCGAGGCGATCGCCTGGCATGAATGGGAAGCCCGCTTTGAACCGATGCGGGCCAAGCGCATTGCACCCTCATTAATTCCCAGTGAGGTGATTGTTCCGGTTGAAAACCTGGCCCGGGTGATCAAGGAAACCCGCGAGGAGATCAAACAGACCTTTATTTTAGAGGGCTTTGCCACCAACCATAGAGAAATCGTACTGCTGGGCTTTATTCCCCATGATGAAAGGAGTTTTAATTACAACCTGGCCTTCGGCCTTTCCCTGACCGCCTTGCGCACCGCTCAAAAATACGGGGGAAGGCCTTATGCCACCGGGCTGTATTTTACCGGGTTTGCCAACGAGGTGTTAGGAAGTGAAGCGGTTTCGGTTTTGCGTCAGTTTAAAAAAGATTTTGACCCCCAGGTTTTGATGAATCCGGGCAAAGTGCTGGACGCCAGCCTGGTGGCCCGGGGCTTGAAGCTGGCCAATGCCTTCGAGCCTCTTATAAGGGTCTTTGGCAACTGGGCTCAGAGCAAAGAACCCGGAGAGGTTTTCAAGGCAAGAGATGGCATCCCGGGCGATATTGCCTGGTATGCCTACGCCTGTTCCCAGTGCGGCTATTGTGTCGATCACTGCGACCAGTACTATGGGCGGGGATGGGAGTCGCAGTCGCCGCGCGGCAAGTGGACTCTGATCAAAATGGTACTGGAAGGCGATGCGGACTTCGATCAAAAAGCGGTGGAGAATATACTGGCCTGCACCACCTGCGAGATGTGCAACCGCACCTGCCAGCTGGATTTGCCCAACGAGTCCTCCTGGCTGAAAATGCGCGGTCTGCTGATAGACGGAGCGGGCTATCACACTTTCCCGCCTTTTGAAATCATGGTAAACACCATGCGCCAGCAGGGCAATATCTGGGGCGGGTACAGGAAGGACCGGGACGCCTGGATCACTGACGAAATCCGGCCTCTGATCAAGGAAAAAGCGGAATATGCCTTTTTCCCGGGCTGCACCTCTTCCTTCGTGGAGCAGGACGTGGCCCAGTCGGCAGCCCTGGTGCTCGCCAAAGCCGGCGTGGACTATTCCTATATAGGCAAAGAAGAGAGATGCTGCGGTATTCCCATGCTGGTAGCCGGGCGCTGGGAGGTTTTCGATGAAACCGCCGCCGCCAATATTGAAAATATGAAGAAACTGGGGGCCAGCAAGATAATCACCACTTGCCCCGCCTGCTGGCTGGTCTGGGAAATATACTACCGCCACTGGGCTGAAGAACGCGGCATCGACTATCCCTTCCACGCCCTGCACTATGCTGATGTCCTGGCCGAGAAGATCGAGGCCGGGGAATTTGAGATTACCGGTGCTATAAACCGCCGGGTCACCTATCACGATCCCTGTCATATGGGAAGAGCCGGAGTGCGCTTCTCCGGGCCGCGCACCCTGATCAACGCCATACCCGGCTCGAACTTCCGGGAGATGCGCTTCAATAAATTCGATGCCCACTGCTGCGGTTCGGTCCTGTCGCTGGTGGCTGATCCGGACGTTGCGGAAAAAATAGGAGTCATGAGGGTTCAGGAGGCTATCGATACCGGAGCGGACACCCTGATAACGGCCTGCCCCTGCTGCCGGGTCCAGCTCAAGCGCTCCAAAGATCTTAACCAAATGCCGATTGAGATCAAGGATCTGGCTACCCTGACGGCTGAAGCCTGCGGCTACCGGGTGGCGCCTTCCGATGCGGTGATTGATGAGAAGTGGGCGGTTTTTGAGGCCATGATCAGGATGATGACCCCCTGGGGCATGGCGGATATGATGGCTGACCTGATCCCGGATATGATTGAGGCGATGCCCGAGGTGTACCGCGGGATGATGCATATGGTCAGCAAATCGCCGGAAGTATTTAAAGAGCCCATGATCGCCGTGATGAAGACGGTTATGCCTTCGCTGTTCCCCAGCCTGCTGCCCGGTATTTTACCGAAGGTAATGCCGCGCATGCTGGAAAAAGTGAAGGAGGCCATTCCGATGCCGGCCTACCTGGAAGAGCAGATGCCGGATCTCATGCCCAAGACGATGGATGTTTTAATGCCCAAAATGCTGGGGGAAATCATCCCCTACTTTATGCCCCATATGGAGGAATACCTGCGCCAAACCAGCTAAATAGCCGGCTTTTATCGCACTTTTTTAGGGGACCTGGCCTTGCTGCACGGCAGGGCGGGTCCTTTACCGTATAAAGTAAAGTTATTTGTAATATAACCCTACTTGTGATATATTTTGGGCAGTAGACACGCTTTTAAAACCGCATTTCTGGTAGGGAAGAGGGCCTGTTTAGCGGGTATGCATAAATTTTATGATACTGTAGTAAAATGTATGGTTGAAAGGGAGCGAAAGCAGAATGGATAGAATCATTGACGCCAGAGACCTGGCCTGTCCGGAGCCTGTGATCATGACCAAGAAGGCTATGGATGGAGGCCTTATTAACCTGACGACTATTGTCAATCAGGATGTCGCTCTGGAGAATGTAAGTCGCCTGGCTAAATCCCATGGTTATAATATTGATGTTGAACAGGTAGGGTCTGACTTTCATATCCATATGAACAAAACAGCGGACCTGGAAGTGGACCAGCAGGAAGTACCGGGAGATGTAGCGATTCTCATCAGCAGTCGTCTATTTGGCCACGGTGAGGAAGAACTGGGACAAATTCTGATGAGAAGCTTTATTTACGCCTTAAACGAACTGGATGGCCGGATACAAAGTATTATATTTGTCAACGCCGGGGTATTCTTAAGCACGGAAGGCTCCCCGGTTATTGAACAGTTGAGCGCTCTGGAGAAGCGCGGGGTAGAGATCTTATCCTGCGGCACCTGCCTTGATTTTTATGGACTAAAAGAAAAACTGCTGGTGGGCAAAGTGACCAATATGTATTCAATCGTCGAGATCATGACCGGTTCATCCCGGGCCTTGACCTTTTAACCATGCTTTTCACTCCCTGATAAAATAATTACCTATAACTTTATATAGCCCTGAGGGATACTCCACCTTCGGGGTTTTTGATTCAGATTATTCTTTAAGGAGTCATCCGTATATGAAAACGATTTATATGGACAACGCGGCTACTTCCTATCCTAAACCGGAGAGCGTTTATCAGGCCATGGATTATTTCAACCGCCATCTGGGCGGAAACCCGGGACGGGGGAGCCACCAGCGAACCCTGCAAGCCGGAACGGTTCTTCTGGATACCCGTGAGGCCCTGGCCGGACTCTTTAAGATTAAAGATTCCAGCCGGATTGCCTTTACCCTAAATATAACCGAAGCATTAAACCTGGCTTTGAAAGGCCTTTTAAATCCCGGGGATCATGTGCTTACCACCAGTATGGAACACAATGCCGTGGCCCGGCCCCTGCATGCTTTGTCACATCAGGGAATTGCCTGGACAGCCGTGCCCTGTGCTGAAGACGGCAGCCTCAATCCAGACGATATGCGCCGGGCAATTCGGCCGCAAACCAGATTGATCTGCATGCTGCATGCATCCAATGTATCCGGAACCATTATGCCGGTGGATGAAGTAGGGCGTATAGCCAGGGAAAATGATCTGCTATTCGTACTGGATACCGCTCAGAGCGCGGGTGTACTGCCCATTGATGTAGAGGCTCAAAATATTGATGTGCTGGCCTTTACCGGGCACAAAAGCCTTTTCGGGGCCCAGGGAACCGGGGGGATTTATATACGTCCGGGGATTAAGATACGGCCCCTAAAAGAAGGCGGGACCGGCTCGCTTTCCGAATACCTGGAACAGCCGGAAGTAATGCCGGACAGTCTGGAAAGCGGCACCCCGAACACGCCGGGACTGGCCGGGCTGTTGGCTGGAGTGCGGTTTATCGGCGAGACCGGGCGGGACCGGATACGCTCTCATGAGCAGGCCCTGACGGAAATGCTTAGGGATGGCTTGAAAGAAATAAAAGGCGTCAAGCTATACGGGCCGCTTGATGTAAAAAGGCAAACCGCGGTTTTGTCGTTTAATATTGGGGACATGGACTGCGGGGAAGTCAGCTATCTGCTGGATAATGACTTTGGGATAGTAACCCGGGCTGGTCTGCACTGCGCACCGCTGGCCCATAGCACCTTGGGAACCTTGGAGGCTGGCAGCTGCCGTTTGAGCCCCGGGTTTTTTAACACCCGGGAGGACGCCGAACAGGTGGTTAAAGCGGTCTTTGACCTGGTCCGCCGTTAGTGGTCTATAACACCTAAAAATTTGGTTCCCACCGGCCAAATTTCCACAGGGCTGCGTTGTCGTCAATCGCAATACGTCCAGTATTACTCTTTCCTTGACGCCCATGGACGGGCTAATGCAGCGGTGCCAGGACGGCAAGGAGCCGCCCTCCGGCCTTCCCCTGCGAAAATTTTTCTCGGCGGATAACCTAAACCTTTAGGTGTTACAGACCACTAGCATAATATTTGAAAGGGAGTGGTTCAATGCAAGATATGCCCAGGTATGTAGGACCCTTAAGCGAACCGGTTGCGCTTGGCAGTCTGGTGCAATGTCAAGAAGATTCCATTGTGAGCAAGACCCTGGTCAAACGCGGCGGGGGCAACATTACCGCTTTTGCCTTTGCTGCCGGACAGGGACTTTCTGAGCATACGGCTCCTTTCGACGCGATGGTGGTGGCGCTGGAAGGTCGGGGAGAGATCACGCTGGAAGGCCGCACTTACATTCTTGAGAACGGGCAGGCCATATTGATGCCAGCTGGAATACCCCACGCGGTTATGGCCCGAGAGCCTTTCAAAATGCTTCTAATAATGATCAAAGCTTAACCTCAAATAAGAACAATAGAGGAGGGATGTGTAAAGACCTCTCTCCTCAAAAACCTTATTCTGGAAAACTGAACCAACAATAAAAACCGGTGGATAAACCACCGGTCCTTATTATACCCTTCTATATATGAAGCTTTATTTAATGATCGGTGCACCCAGTGGCAGTATTTGTTTGCCGAAGGCGGAGTTGATCTGTATCCCGGCGGCGACATATATGCCAAGGATGCCAGTGGCCAACAGGAAATAACCGCCAATCATACCGGCTTGATGAGGATCCATCAATATTTTCAGCTTATCACAGGTAACAAAGAATACTGCGATGTCTAACATTACCACTGCAAGGCCGAGTGAAGCGGGGGATGTTTTTAGATAAGGTGCGGTCCATAACACCAGTGTAAGTAACAGGACCAACCAAGCCCAGCCGCCTATAGCAGCACCTGCTTTGTCAGCTTTGCCCAGTGTTTCAACCCAGAATTCCAGAGCGCCCTCCAGCATGAAGAAACCGGAGAAGAACAGGAATACGTTACCACCTAATAAGGCGCCTTCACGAAGCTCAATAATACCTACAACAAGCTGTACTACAAAGCCGCCCATCAGCCAGCAGGCCAGGAAGGGAAGCGCAGAACCTGGAACTTTTCCACAAAGGACCGCATAAAAGGTAAAACATGCAACTGCTAATGCTGTCAAACCCGCAGGTCCGGGATTGGCCCAACCACCTTGTTCACTAGACATTAAAACTCCTCCTCTTCTTGAATAAATTTTTACACAATACGGGAATATCTAGCTGGGAACCACCCCCCGGTAAGTTATCTGCTTGACGGTAAGGGTTACCGTTCAAAGCCAAACCATAAACCTGGGCCTTGAGGAAAAGCTTATAATAATTTGAAGATAAGTTGCATTTAGAAAGGTATTACAAGTTTTCGGAATATTCGGACAGATTTTTTTAAATGATATAGGCAGATGTAGATTTTGTCAATAGCATTTGTCGGAATTAAAACTGGCACTAAATGCGATAAATGGTAGCGCTTGGCCTATCCTGCTTTACTATATTAATTTTATTCGCTATTTATTACCGAATCCCTTTTTGTTTAGAATAAAAACAGAAAAAAGGCTCTAAGAATACAGGAATAAGCAGGTAAAAATTAGCCGTACAAGGGAAGTTACGAAAAGAAATATTATTAAAATGGATAAGGATTTGGGCAACGGCTGCGGACTGTGGATTGGCCTTGCGGCGATGGAGCTCTGGTGCTTGAAAGCGGCAAGATAAAAGTCATAAAAGAGGAGCCTGTCGATGATGCCGGCCTGTGCATAGGGGAATATTGGGGAGATCGAGGAGCGGGAGGCCCCTGGGTTTATACCCGGTCAATTCTTCCGTTGGACGGAGTAAATAATGACATTAACTGTCTATTATAAGGAAAGAATGACGAAAAGGCCTGCCTGCTCCGATTGGGGAAAACAAGGGAAACTTCGCGGGTTTGCACCGGCTGTCTGCTGCTTCTCCTGATATGGGTAAAAATGTTAATAATACCATATAAAACATGACGTGAAGCTTTTTTGTTCGTTGAAGAAACGGTGCGTTTGGGTTATAATATATTCAGGTGGCGGAGAAGTCTTATTAAAGTCTTTCAAAAGTTTTTATCAGATTTCCATGGTCGCCAGATGATTATGTGAGTATCCCATTTGAGTTAATTCCCGAGTATCTTTTCATATAAAAAGTGTTCAGGTGGTTTGTAAAAAGCAAGTGGTGTTTATATTTTCCGGTATGCTTCTCCGCCACCCAGTAAGTTTTTAATATCCCCACAGCAGTGGGGATATTTTTATGGGCTTTTTAGGGAAGGACAGACAGGGAATAATGTGGTATAGATTATTAATGATAAAAGGGGAGGTCAGGCTGTGCAGCTTAAGGATGGATGCCGGGATAAAGTGTGTCTGGTTACCGGGGGAAGCCGGGGCATAGGAGCGGCTGTCGCTCGCGAAGCAGCCCGGCAGGGTGCATATGTAGCCATCAACTATTTCCGCTCACAGGCAGCAGCCTTGGAACTGACTGACGAGATCAGAAAGAATGGCGGCCAGGCATTGGCGGTCCGGGCTGATGTAGCATCGGCTGCCGATGTTGATGATCTATTTGTCCAGGTGGAGCGTGAACTGGGGCCAGTCCAAATTCTGGTCAACAATGCGGGAGTCGCTTTGCAGGCCCTGTTGGTAGACACCAGTGTTGAACAGTGGACCTACCTGATGGATATAAATTTGAAAGGACCTTTCCTGTGCTGCCGGCGGGCGCTGCCTTCCATGATGGAGCGGCGCTGGGGGCGCATTGTAAATATTGCATCGGTTTGGGGCCTGCGGGGGGCCAGTATGGAATCGGTTTACGCCGCCTCCAAAGGAGGCCTTATAGCTTTTACACGTTCTCTGGCCGCCGAGATGGGCACCTGGGGTATTTGTGTCAATGCGGTGGCGCCGGGACCGGTTGAAAGCGACATGCTCCATTCTTCATTGGATGCTGGCGAACTAAAATCTCTGGCCGCGGAAGTGCCTCTGGGACGACTGGGCAGCAGCGCTGAAGTTGCCGCCGCCTGTTTGTTCTTGATGTCAGAGCAGGCCGCATATATAAACGGAGCGGTTTTAAGCATTGACGGGGGATGGAAAGCTTAGTCAACCTTCCGTATATTGTGTATACGGAACGTTGTACTAACTCTCAAATGCTGCGAAGAATGAATTACTGGTGCTCGATTGTGGTAAATGTCTCAGCCTGTTAAAATGTTAACTGGACCCCTAGTAGTCTGTAACACCTAAAATTTTAGTTCCCACCGGCCAAATTTTCGCAGGGCTGCGTTGTCGTCAATCGAAATACGTCCAGTATTACTCATTCCTCCGCCTTCACCTGCAAAAATTTTTCTCGGCGGATAAACTAAACTTTTAGATGATACAGACTACTAGTAAGTCAAAAGACCAAATACAAGCAAAAGTGGGGGTATGGCAGTGCATAAGAAGCTTTTTATTCCCGGCCCGGTTGAAGTGCGCCGGGAAGTTTTGGACAAGATGGCTACTCCGATGATCGGACACCGGAGCAAGGACGCTTCAGCCCTGCAAAGGGGCATTAGCGAAAAGCTGCAGACGCTTTTCTATACCAAAGAGACTATTCTTCTCTCAACCAGCTCAGGCAGCGGTTTGATGGAAGGCGCGGTGCGTTCCTGCACCGCTAAAAGGGCGGCGGTTTTCTCTATCGGCGCCTTCGGAAAACGCTGGTATGACATGGCGCTTGCCAACCACGTGCCGGCCGATCTGTTTGAATCGGAATGGGGTCAGGCGACCACTCCGGAGATGGTGGATGGAGCTTTGGCCACTGGAAAATACGACCTCATAACCATAACCCACAACGAAACGTCAACCGGAGTCAAAAATCCGGTTGAATCACTGGCCCCGGTCTTTAAAAAGTACCCTGACGTTGTGGTATGCATGGATACCGTGTCTTCCATGGGGGGCAGCAAGATAGAGGTCGATGCTCTGGGGGTGGACATTTGCATCACATCCACCCAGAAGGCTCTGGCCCTGCCGCCCGGACTGTCTATTTGCTCGTTTTCCGGCAAAGCCCTGGAGCGGGCCCGCCAGGTTCCCTATCGCGGGTATTACCTGGATCTGCTGGCGTTGTACGAGTATCTGCTGGACAAGGATTTCCAGTATCCGTCTACTCCCTCACTGCCCCATATGTTTGCTCTGGATTACCAGCTGGACTGCATGCTGCAGGAGGGCCTGGAACAGCGTTTCGCCCGCCACCAGGAGCTGGCGCAAAGGGTTCGCGCCTGGGCCGGTGAGCATTTTGCCCTGTTTGCCAATCCCCTGCACCTTTCCGACACCCTTACCACTATAAAAAACACCCGTAATATAGATGTGGCAGGTCTGAATAAAGAATTAGGTCAGCGCGGCTATCAGATTTCCAACGGGTATGGCAAGGCCAAAGACAAAACATTCCGCATCGCCCATATGGGTGACTGCACCCTGTCGGAAGTAGACCAGCTTCTAGGGGAAATCGAGGATATCCTGAAATTGAAATAACTGATATGCTCAAGAGAGGCTGGGCTGTTATGAACTGGGTTAAGTTCATAAGCCGCAGCCTCATTTATTTTTTGCCCGAGCCTCGGGGGATGCGCAAAGTGGTCTGCAGTTTGCGCAGGTTGAAAATTCAAGGCTTAGTCTATTCCTAAATGACCCGGGTGAAAGCATCTGCACTTTATGGTAAACTGTTCGATAGTATTGGATTCAGTTATTAATATTCAAGGAGGTTGATTGATGCCCGTCAGGATCTATACAGATAATGGCTGCGACCTGGAACGGACCGTACTGAATGAATTGGGAGTAGGATGCTTTTACATATCCACTATGCTAAACGGGATTGTCTACCTTGACCGTTACAACCTTAACCCCCCGGAATTCTATCGCATGCTGCAGGAAGAAGGAGGAGTGCCTACTACTGCTCAGATAACTCCCCAGACATTTTTAGCTGAATTCAGAAAGGCCCTTGAGGAAACGTCGGACGATATTATATATATCGCCTTTTCTTCGGGCCTGAGCGGAACCTACCAGAATGCCTGTCTGGCCCGGGACCAACTTGACAAAGAGCGCATTACGGTTATTGACAGCAAGTGCGCAACGGTTGCCCAGGGGCTTATTGTAGTACGCGCCGCCCGGGCGTTGGCCCGGGGCTTGAATAAGGAGGAGCTAATCGCCCAAATTGAGGATGACGTCCGCCGTATTGAAATGATTTTCATTGTGGGCAATTTCGAAATGCTCAAACGGGGCGGACGGGTCAGCGCCACTTCGGCTAAACTGGGAAACTTGCTCAATATAAAACTGATTTTGCATTTTGTTGACGGGAAGATATATCCCCTGGAAAAAGTTCGCGGTTTAAAAAAGGCGCAAAAAAGGCTTCTCGATCTGGTGGACGAGAGGCTCGAAAACCGCTCCCGACCCCTGCCTTTGATTGGGGTAAACCATTCTCAAGATGAGCAAGCCGCCCGGGACTTAACGCAAATGCTTAAGGAGCGGTTTGGCTATCAGGATTTTCTGGTAAGCGAGATAGGAGCGGTCATCGGCTCTCATGTGGGCGCCGGTACGATGGGGGTCTACTTTCTCCGCTAGCTGCTGCCCTCAGTTTGTTTTTAGCCTCCTTCAGTAATATTTTTTAAAGCCGGCTAATATGGTAAAATAATGAAAAAACCGGGGACAATATAGTGGCTTTGTTCAAGGAGGGTGGACTATGGGGATCAGGATTTATACTGATAACGCATGCGACTTGGACCGAAAAGTACTGGATGAATTGGGTGTTCACTGCCTGTACATCACGACTATGTTGAACGGGAAAACCTACCTGGATCGCTACGACCTGGATCCGCCGGATTTCTACCGGATGCTGGAAGAAACGAGCGGCGTGCCTACCACTGCTCAGATCAATCCCCAGACCTTTATTGAGGAATTTGAACCGGTTATCAGCCATACTGATGATGACATCATTTATATTGCCTTTTCATCGGGCCTAAGCGGAACCTACAACTCGGCTTGTATAGCCCGCGATCAGATCGATCCCGGGCGCATTACCGTCATCGACAGTAAAAGCGCCTCGGTAGGTATGGGTTTGACCGTAATAAGGGCGGCGCGGGCCGCCGCCCGGGCTTTGGGCAAAGCCGAAATCATTGCTGAAATAGAGGACAATGTCAGGCGGATTGAACATATTTTTATTGTAGGCAATTTCGAAATGCTGAAAAGGGGGGGACGGGTCAGCGCTACGGTTGCCACTCTGGGTAATCTTCTGAACATCAAGCTGATCCTCCATTTTGTTGACGGCAAGATCGTACCCCTGGAAAAAGACCACGGGCTGAAAAAAGCTAAAAAGAGGCTCATTGAGATTATGGAGGAAAGGGGTTCTGATCTTAAAAACCAGCTTATCGGGATAAACCATTCCCAGGACCTGCAGGGCGCCCTGGAACTGCAAGGGATGATTCGTCAGCATTTCGGTTGCCAGGATTTTATCATTTCCGAAATAGGCGCGGTTATCGGTTCTCATGTGGGGGCTGGCACTATGTCAGTGTTCTTTCTTCATGCTTGAGAGCGATAGCGTTTCTGAAAAACTCATCTGATTTAGGCTGCTCCACGATAAATTGGTAGAGTTTTAAATAATCCTTTACCATGCGCTGACGGCTGAATTGCCTTTCGACCCACTGCCGGCAGTCTTCCCTTTTTATAGAATCAATATTTTTTACCTTCAGGCAGGCTTCCTGCACATTTTTGACCAGATAGCCGGTCTTTTCATGTAGGATAACTTCAGGCATCGAACCCCGGTTAAAAGCTATTACCGGGGTCCCGCAGGCCATTGCCTCGATAATGCTCAATCCGAAGGGTTCGTTAAAATGGATGGGATGCAAAAGAGCCCGGGCTCCGCCCAGCAGGGAGTTTCGCTTTTCCGGGCCCACTGAGCCCAGATAGGTGATCTGGCTGTTGTCTATGAAAGGGGCGACCTGCTGGTTAAAGTAGGCCTTGTCTTGAATAATTCCGGCCAAAAGGAGGCGGCAGCCGCAAGACAAGGCGATGTCAATGGCTTCCCGGGTGCCTTTATCCGGGTGAATCCGGCCGAAATAAAGCAGGTAGTCGTCAGGCCGGGGATTAAAATCAAATTCGCCTAAATCGATACCGTGGTAGACGTTTCCCAGGTAGATGAGATCGGGATGGCGATCGGCAAAACTGATGGAAGCGTAATAGGTATCCTGATTGTATTCAAGGTAAGCGGGCAAAATGCGGCTGGAAGAAAATCCGTGAATGGTAGTGAGGAGCGGGGTGGAAACCAGACGGGAGTAGGTCAGGGGTAGGAAATCATAGTGATTGTGAATCAGGTCATATTCACCGGCCTGCTCAAAGAGGTTGGCTATATGAAGAGACTCCCAGACCTTCGGGTCCAGATGGGGATTTTCTTCGTAAGGGGCCAGGCAGCGATACTTGAGCCGGGCTTTGCTTATTGAATCACCGGTGGCGAAAAGGGTAACATCGACCCCGGCTTCGACCAAGCCTTCGGCCAGAAGGGAGACAACCCGTTCCCAGGGACCGTAATGCCGGGGCGGTGTTCGCCAGGCTATAGGGGATAAAAGTGCTATTTTCATCGGAATTGCTCCTTTAACATTAGTAAAATGCCGTGTTTAAACCCCTTGAAGCAGGCTTGTCTACCGAACCGATAAAAGCCTTTTAAGCTCAAGGGGTCTAGTACTCTGTTAACTCTAATTCTTGCATTACTCGTCGGTTAAATTTTCGCATGACTGCGTTGTCGTCAATCACAATACGTCCAGTATTACTCATTCCTCCGCCTTGTCCTACAAAAATTTTTCTCGACGATTTATACAAGAATTAGAGTTAACAGAGTACTAGTACTAGAGCACTAATAATAATTATTGCCGGCCGGGTCTGGTTTAATCCTCTATTTACTCACGCTTCAGTAAAGGCGGCCAGCACATAGCCCCCATAAACACGGCACAGGACTTTAACCGGGCGTCCCAGGGTATTTTTTATTTTCAGATCGGCTCCTCCCCAGGAAACTGTGGCATCCCGCCCGGAAGGGCAGTAGGTAACCGGCAGGGTGTGCGGGTAGCGTTCCACGATTTTCAAACCCGCTTCCAGGCTGGCGTTATACAGGGTGGTAGAGGTCTGGCAGATCCCCCCTCCCAATCCGTCTTGAACGGTCTGGCCGACAAATATCTTGGCTTCCTTGTAGCCGGCTTGAATGGTCCTTTGACCGACGGTCCGATTGAAAGACAGCACTTCGCCATCCTGCAGAATCTTGCCGTTGATCTTGGCGCAGGAAAGAACGATGTTGTTGGTGCGTCCTTCCGGGCTGTTGATCAGTTTTGTATAATAGGCTCCAATAAATCTCTCATCGGGCCAACAACCGGCCAGTTCGGCGTTAAGGGGGCCCCAGTTGGGCAGATCTTCAGGGGGCGACGAGGGAGCTTTTTCTTCATCTTCTTCTTCATCCTCCAGAGCGGTCAGGAAGCCGGGATTAACTTCTAGAAAATCGGGGCTCAGCAAATAAAAAACCGGACCCTGCTCCTTGTATACCAACTGGTGGTCGAATCCGGCGGCTACATCTTTTAGAGGCAAATACACAGCATCCAGCCGCTGCAAAGGAGTATATTCATCTATTGGCCCGTTGCAGAAATACTGTTTCGGCGAATAACCCTGTTCCTGGTCCAGGTGATGCAAGAACAGCATCCCCTGGTCCTGATATTCCAAATAACAGGAAAAAAGCATCACCACATCGCGCAGGCAGACCATGCTTCGCCCATCCTGGTCTATATACAGGGAAACATAATCGGCCGGCTGGCCATCCAGGTTCATCTGGCAGGGACTCTTGCTCAATCCCGCATCAGAATAGTAAGGGTTGGCATCTTCTGTGGCCAAGGCCGCCGGGCTTATCAGTAATAAAAAGGCCAGGCAGCTTAAGAGTAACTTGCCCATGGATTGTCTCAGCTTCATTTGCATCCTCCCCAATTTCTACTGCATAATCATTATATGGTTGGATAGGCAATTCTATTACACGATTTTTTAAAGTATTTTGAATAAAAAAATGATGGGCCGCCGGCTTGAAGATAGCCTTAGGTTTTTGAATTTGTGTTATATTAGAACGGGAGGCCAAGGGTCGCAGAAAAGGAGGCAATCACAGGCTTGGAAGCAACAGAGTTTAAAGATATGGGGCTGAACAACGATCTCCTGTTTATGATCAACGAAAAGGGTTTTGAAACACCGACTCCGATTCAGATTAGAGCTATACCGCTGGCGATGCAAGGGCTTGACGTGATGGGTCAGGCGCAAACCGGCACTGGCAAGACGGCCTCTTTTGGCATTCCGATTTTAAACAAGGTCACTCGCGGGGCCGGGGCTCAGGCTTTGATTATATGTCCTACCCGGGAGCTGTGCCTGCAGGTGCGAGAGGAAATCGCCTTTCTGGGCAAGCGCCTTAAGATCGGGGTTCTGGCTATCTACGGGGGACAATCTATTGAATTGCAGATCCGGGGCCTGGAAAAAAGACCGGAAATAATAGTAGCCACGCCCGGCCGTTTGCTGGACCACCTGGGGCGGGGGACCATCAAGTTGAACGGTATATCCTACGTGGTTCTGGATGAAGCTGATGAAATGCTGGACATGGGTTTTTTACCGGACATCGAAATAATTTTGGCGCAGTGCCCCAGAGAGCGGCAGACTTTTTTGTTCTCCGCCACCCTGGTGGATGAAATAAGGGATCTGGGCCGCAAATTTATGGACCATCCCCGGGAGGTTTTGATTGAGCCGGAAGAACGCACCGTAGCCGAGATCGACCACTATTTCTACGAGACCAGTGCCCGCTACAAGGTTCAGACCCTGTGCCGTATTATTGACGCCCATCAACCACCTACCAGCCTGGTGTTTTGCCGCACCAAGCGGAGCGTCGATCAACTGGCCCAGCGCCTGCAAACCAGAGGCTACAACGCGGACGCCCTGCACGGCGACATGTCCCAAAAAGAGCGGGACTACGCTATGGGCCGTTTTCGCCGGGGGGCGGTTCGCATTCTGGTCGCTACCGATCTGGCGGCGCGCGGCCTGGATATCGATCTAGTTACCCATGTCATCAATTTTGACCTGCCGGAAGATCCCGACATATATATCCATCGCACCGGGAGAACCGGACGAGCCGGCCGCACCGGCGAGGCCATCTCCATTGTGGAACCGGTGCAAAGGCGCCAGCTCCGTTTAATCGAACAGCATATCGGCAAGCGCATCCGCCGCGAGCTTTTGCCCGACCGGGTGGAAGCGGTGGAAGGACGCAAAGAGATATTGCGCAGCCGTATCATGCAGGGTATGAGCAACTCGCTGGAGCTGTACCTGGGAATGGCTGATGAGCTGTGCTCCGAATATGAGCCCCGGATTCTGATGGCCGCGGCTTTAAAGCTGCTGGACGGTGACCAGCCGGAAGAAGACCTGGAGGAAACGGTGGAAAGCGTCGCCCTCGATACGGGGGTGCATGTGGAACTTCCCCTGGGAAGGCTGCACGGCTACACTCCCCGGCGCATGGTGGATTTTCTTTTGGCCAACACTTCTTTGACCGCTGAACAGATCGGAGAAATAGAGATCAACGGCAGCAGTTCTTACGTAGAAGTGCCCATGGACCGGGTTGATGAAGTATACGCCTTTTTATCCGACAGCGGCCGCCGGCGCAAGAAGCCCAGTCGTCATAAAACCGAATTACAGGGCAGAACACCGGGACCACCACATAAGAAACGTAAAAAAGAATAAAAACCGCAGACAAAATAAACCCGGATCGTTTAGTGATCCGGGTTTCAGCTTGTAGACAAAGTCGACAAGCTGCCAGAGCGAGCGACAGAAGTGAAGAGCAAGGCGCGCAATAGGCCCGTGATTGAGACGTACAGAAGTACTTTGATTGAGCGGGCCTATTGCGCAACGCAGCTATTCGCTTTTGTCGACGGTCTGAACCCCGGATCGTTTAGTGATCCGGGTCTTTGCCATAGAATTTAGCTAAGCTGGGATTTGACCACCTGGATGTCCTGGCTGCTGGCATCGCTGGCCGGTTTATAAAAGCCCCTCTGCTCCGCAATCTGGAACAGCTGATACTGGAACTGCTCATCTGAATTGCGGATCTGCTGCAGGGTCTGGCGCAGCTGTTGGTTGGCGCTCTGCGAAATGCTCATACTGTAAGTGGTTAAACTGCTGTTTACCATGGAAAGTATGTCATTTACCATTTCTTTATCGGTCATGTGCTTCAAAACATTCACCCTCCTAACTTAAGAATGACATTAATTTCTGACGGGTTTGACCGGCCGATTGGGCCGACTGCTGGAATAGCTGCTTGACCTGGGGGTCCTGAGCGTTGTCGGCGTAGAAGTTCAGTTTCTTTTCCGCCGTCTGATGGGATCCGATCAGATGCCTGAGATTCTGTAACTCTTCTTGATTAATTTTCAACTATAGCACTCCCTTCGTTTTGATATTTCCGTACCAATACTAGGGTGCCTAAGTAAACAGCTCCTTATACTGCCAAACTATAAAAAAGCGCAGGGATTACTTTTGAGGTTTGTGGTGGTGATGGCGGGCCAGGAAGGCCGTAAGACGATCGTGATAGATGATGCCCAGCAGGAAAATGGTTGCAGCCGCCAGGCCGAGAACCCCGGCCAGGAAATACTGATGCTTTTCCAGCTGCGCTCCGATAAAGGCTGAAACCAGTATTCCCGGAAAACGGCCCAGCATGGCGGCCAGGAAAAAGTGGCCGGAAGGGATAGGCGTGGCGCCGGCAATAAAGGTTAAGATGTCTTTGGGCGCTCCGGGAACCAGGAAAAGTACGAACACGATGACTTCCGCCCGGTTGGTGTTGAGCAGATCATGGAAGTGTTCCAGTTTTTCCTGGCTGATCAGGGCCTGAAGCAGGGGATAACCCAGCCAGCGGGCCAGGTAAAAGGCCATCAGGCTGCCCAACAAGATGCCCACTAGGGAGAGCAGAGTTCCGGTGAGGACACCGAAGACATAGCCTCCGGCTATCTGAATAAGCTCCCCGGGCAGGGGAGCGGCCATAACCTGCAGTATTTGCAAGCCTATAAAAACAGCCCGGCTCCAATCGCCAAAACCCAGCAAAAGAGTGCGGAACTGCTCAGGATTCTTGAACAGGTGGGTGACCTGGGGCATTAAACGCCAGGAGCAAAAGGCAATAAATCCGACCAGCAAAAGCAGTGCGGCTATGCGAACGATCAGGTTGTTTTTAAAACGCTCCACGGCTACCTTCCTTACCAGACTAGTACAACGTTCCGTATATTGTGTATATAAGTTGGAGCAGGTTCTTTCGAAGTACAAGGCGGAGGGCAGCGGCTCCTTGCCGTCCTGGCATCGCCGCATTAGCCCGTCCATGGGCGTCAGCTCCTTGCCGTCCTGGCACCGGCAGCTCTTTGCCATCCTGGCACCGCTGCACTAGTTCGTCCATGAACGTCGCTGCATTAGCCCGTCCATGGGCGTCAAGGAATGAGTAATACTGGACGTATTGCGATTGACGACAACGCAGTAATTCGGAAAAATCTGCCCAAATTATGTGCACGAATATACGGAATGTTGTACTAAGCTATATAGCATTATACTACATTGCCAATATTAGAAAATTAAATCGGCGGGCATTTGGTCGCCGGTCTGCATATTTGTTCACTTCCTAATGAAGACTATGAGAAAAGCGAGGTGTTGTATTATGGCGCAGTTAGGCGACCCTTTTATAGGCAATGTGCCCAAAAAACTTGGCATGCCCGAGATGCTGCAGGCTCTTAGGGTGGATATCGCAGGAGAGCTTGAGGCCATTATGGGTTATGAAGCTCATATCATGGCAACCGATGATCCCCGTATCAAAAAAGTCCTTTCCCACATAGCCAATGAAGAACGCCAGCATGTAGGTGAGCTTCAACAACTGCTTATGGTCTTGAGCCCGAATGAAGGGACCTATTTCCAGCAGGGCCAGCAGGCCATCCAACAGCAGGAAGCCCAAAACTTCCAGCCGCCCATACAGTAGAGAAAAGCCAAACCATAAGGGGGTTCTAAACCGTTAGATAGAACCCCCTGAATGAGTTTCCTTCAAATCATTTCTTTCACCGTTTGACAGGCCGGGTCAAAATTGATATAGCGCTTGAATGAAAGCGTAAAGGCGTTCGCCAAAAAAACAGCAGATGCACCGCATAGGTAGCCCTGGATTATCAAATAGCTAAGAGCCAGGACCATTTACTAAAAAGCGAACCCACCCATTTCTTAAACTCAATCAATAATGCCTTTGCCTTTTAATGCAGCGATTTCATCGTCGCTGTAGCCCAATAGCCTGCTAAGGATTGCCGCCGTGTCCTGACCAAGGGTGGGAGCTCCCCGCCATACCTGTCCAGGGGTCTTGCTCATCTTGGGGGCAATGCCAAAAGCTTCTACTTCTTTGCCAAGAGTCTCATCCACATATTTGACGAAATTATTCCTGCCGTGCCAGTGCGGATCTTCATATATTTCCTGGGCATTCCTGGCCGTAGCAAATGGAACATTAAAATTTTTAAAGTTTTCATACAGGTAATGGGAATCGTGACTGGTCACAAATTCTTCTACCCGGCGTTCCAACTCCCGGCCGAGCGGTGAATTTACTGCCTCTTGAGAGCATCCTGCTTCCAGGTAGGGGAATTTTTCGACATCTATATTCATTGACTTCAAACAGCGTTCATAAACATCGCGGCCATAAGCGCCTACCAACCCATATTTTCCGTCCTTTGTCTTGTAGGTGTTACCGGGCTGGAAAACCGGGACCTTGTTGCCATTCCTTTTTTTGAGCCATCCAGCATTTATCCAGGCGGAAAAAGCATCGTCCAGTATCCGTGCTCCTGACTCAGCTTGAGATACGTCAATTACTTGACCCTGGCCAGTATTTTGGACGTTTACATAAGCGGCCACAATCCCAAAGGCTGCGAAAATTGCCGTAATATAATCGTTTATAAACGCGCCTGACCTCAACACCGGTTGTGGCTCGGGAAAACCGTTAAGAAACATTGAACCGCTTTCCGCCTGGCCGATAGGGTCATAGGAAGGTTTATTGCAAATTTCCGGATCTCCACCAAATTGCGGCCTTCCAAAACCGCTTACATGACAGATTATTAACTTGGGATTGACTTCCAGCAACATCTCATCAGTAATGCCCAGTTTACCAATCCAAACCATGTTCTCTATCCATACGTCCACATTTTTGATAAGAGATAGAAAAATCTCTTTGGATTCCGGATAATTCAAATTCGTATTCAGGGTAAAGCTTAACCGGTTTCTTCCATTCTGAATGAATACCGCGCTTATCGCTTTACCTTCGTTAACTACCTGGGGAGCCTGCCCGCGGCCTGGATCGCCTATGTTGGGTCGCTCAATTTGTATAACCTCCGCTCCAAAGTCACTGAGCATGGTAGCTGCAAAGGGTGCCGCGTTTATCGTCCCGTTGCACAATACTCTCATGCCGGTCAGCGGTCCATATACGGAGGCAAAAGCTGGCGCAGGAACGCGTTCGATGATTTTCCATCTTTCCATACTGAATCTTAGCCTCATTTCCTGTTAAGTTTCTCCGATAGTTATGCAAGAGGCGTGCCATCAGTAATAGACCTGACTGTCTTTATATATGGGACGATATCGATCGGCCTGTCTCTGCGAAATGAGGTGTTGTTTGGGGAGCTTATGGCTTACAAGAAGGAATGTATTTTTGTTTAATTCTTCAGGAAATAATGAGAATATTTTGCATATTGGAGAAAAAGTGAAAAGCCCTAATTATGCTATCAGACTTTATACCGGGTGGCATGCATAGCTGCTATGTGAAACAAGGTATGGGAGCTTAGTTGGCATTTTGAATTAGGAGACCTGGAATATTTTGTTGGCAGGAATGCACTCATCAACTATAATATTGCCGGATGGCAACTGCAGCCTTAATTATTTTTTTTGTAAAAGCAAAAGTCTTACTCCACAGTACCGGCTTGTTGTATAAACAGGAGATATATATGAAAACTTTACTTATCACCGAAAAACCTTCGGTAGCCCAGGATATAGCCAAATCCCTCCCTGAAAGATTCAATAAACACGACGGCTTTCTTGAGGGGGGCAACCTGATCATCTCATGGGCGGTGGGACATCTCTTAGAGCTGGCTATGCCTCAGGATTATGATGAAAAGCTTCAGCGATGGAGCATTAGTATGCTTCCGGTTATTCCCGAGCCTTTTCAATTACGTCCCAAGCAAGCTTCCCTGAAACAGTTGAAAATTCTGCGCGATCTAATCAAAAGGCAGGATGTTGATAGGCTTATCAATGGCTGCGATGCGGCGCGGGAAGGAGAACTGATATTTAGATATATAATTCAATTTCTTAAATGCAGCAAACCTCACTCTCGTCTCTGGTTGTCCGAAACCACTCCGGCAGCCATTCGAAGTGCTTTTGATAATCTAAGGCCGGATTCAGAGATGCAAAACCTGGCCCAGGCTGCAATATCACGCAGTCAAGCAGATTGGATAGTCGGAATTAACGCCACCCGAGGTTTTACGGTTCAGTTTGGCGACAAGTTGACGGTTGGACGTGTTCAAACCCCCACCCTGGCCATTATCGTCAATCGGGAAAGAGAAATTGAGAACTTTACCCCTTCCCCGTATTTTGAAATTGAAGGACTTTTCGTTATAAACAGCGAGTTAAACTTCAAGGGTAAATGGTTCAAAGGCAAGAAAGACCGTTTTAGCCACCGGGCCCAGGCGGAAGAGATCCTTGAACTTTTGGTTCCTGGCTCCCTGGCAACAATAACTGATGTAAAGCAAAAAGAAGTTCAGGAAAAGCCGCCCCAATTGTTCAACCTTAATGACCTCCAGAAAGAGGCCAATAAAAAATACGGCTTTACGGCTGAACAGACGCTTAATATTGCGCAAAAACTGTATGAAAATCATTTGATTACCTATCCCAGGACCGACAGCAGGTATTTGACAGCGGATATGGCAGCTACATTGCCGGAAAGATTGAATGCCTTGATGAATACCGCTTTGGGAACGGTAATTAATGAAATAAAGACGAGGATGATAAAAGATAAGAGATACGTTAATGACAAAAAAGTCACCGATCATACCGCCATAGTGGTAACTGATTGCGTGCCGGTTAAGATGAGCCCCCAAGAAGAGCAGATATATATGCTGATCGCCAAACGCATGGTTGCGATATTCCTGCCGCCGGCCAAAATTAGACGAACCACTGTAATAACTACCTGTTGTGGCGAGACATTTGTCAGCCGGGGCCGAGTGATAGCAGAACCTGGCTGGAAGGTATTGTATGGCAATGTACCGACTGATGACGAAGAGAACCAGGAGCCAACCCTGCCCGCCGTAGTCCTAAACCAGGCTCTCCAATTAGAGAAAGCGGAGATCTTTGATAAGGAGACCAAGCCGCCCAAAAGATATACTGAAGCAGATTTACTGAGCGCCATGGAAAACGCCGGTCGCAGAATTGACGATGAGGAGCTGCGGGAAGCCATGGCCGGGAAAGGATTGGGCACGCCGGCCACCAGGGCGGCGATCATTGAAAAGTTAATTTCGGTTGGATACATAGAGCGTCAAAAGAAGACCCTGATTCCTACCGATAAAGGAAAGCATCTTATAGATATTGTTACATCGGAACTGAAGGACCCGGAGCTGACGGCGGAATGGGAGAAGAAGCTGGCTGATATCGAAAAAGGGCAGTATGAAAGAGATGTTTTTATGCAGGAGATAAAGGAATTTACCGGTCAGATTATTTCCAACTTAATAGCTAAAGATTCCGCTCCAAGTCCGGGCGGGAATGATGCCGTTAATTATATAGGGCCCTGTCCAGTCTGCGGTAGGCCAGTGCTTGAAGGCCAGAAAGGCTATGGTTGTTCCGGTTGGAGGGATGGCTGCCAATTTGTGATCTGGAAGCTTATCGCCGGAATGAAAATCAGCGAGAATCAGGCTAAAAAACTACTTAGAGAAGGTAAAACTGCCGTTTTAAAAGGCTTTAAATCAAAAGCCGGAAAAGTATTTGATACTGCTTTGAAAATTGAAAAAGGACAGGTGGTATTTGATTTCCGAAAAAACACAAAGTAGATAAGAGATTCTTTTATGAAACGCAGACCATTTCATACCGACAACGATATTAAGCAATAAAGATGTATAACATTGACAATATCTAGGGAAGCAATAAGGAATACCGATGGCGTTTCCGGAGTTATGGCAAGCTATACGGTAGATGCGGCGGGATCAGTCGAGGATAAAGATTATACCTTTCGCATCAACGGTTTGGCTGCAGCCGATACTTCCGCTTCAGATGATATCAACAAACTGAAAATGATAGAGGCGCAGTACGACCAGTTGGCCGGGCTTGTAGCGGCTAAAAATAGCCTTGCACAGGGGTGGGCAGGATACAATGCCAATGCCGCGCAAATAGCAAAAGGTGAGGCGCAGCTTGCTGCCGCCAAACAGGATCTTGAAAGTGGAGAGGCGGAATATTCCGCAAAGAGCGGTTTACAGCCTCCGCGCTATCCATGGTCTAATTGCCTCTGCCTTCCAAACCGAAATCTTCAGGGTCACAGCGGCAGATCATTACATGGCGTCTTGTGCCCGCATCTTTGATATAACGGAAACCTTCTTTTTCAAACGTCGATACGAAGCCCATAAACCGATAGCTTGGGGATTCTGGATCGACGGGATAAGCTTCCAGATACTTCGCGCCATTGTTTTTGGCGTATGTCCTAGCGTAATCAATCAGAAGATGTACAAGCCCTTTACCCCGAAATTCCCTCACGATATAGAAGCAAGTAATGGACCAGACGTTTTCTATATCGTCGTCGCCGCCCAGTCTTTGATGTGTCTCTCTGGGGGCGATGGAGCACCATGCGATCGGACATCCATCGGCGTAAGCCAGAAGACCAATCGGAACACCTGACCACACGCTTTGATAAACGCCTTCCGGCACACGCTGGTGTTGGTTTTCAGTTCTTCCTTGGTCATTCGCCAGACCATGCACCAACAATTGTTCAGCTTTCCTTTCGATTCAAAGAAAGCCTCAAAGTCGGCCCAGTTTGTCATATCAACCGGTCTGATTTCGATGCTGGACTCATTAAGCATTTCGATTATGCCCCCTTGTTTATGGGTCCATAATACCTTTTTTCAATCCTATAACAACTGACTCCTGGTTGAATGATATAAACTAGATTAACAAAAAAACGCTTTGTATAAAACGATTATCGAGAGTATTATTTATTACGCGAGGGGGACAATATCAGCGTTAATATAACTTTCAAGTAATGATTTTATGAACTTGCCATTGGTGCCATGTAAATAAATGAAACTTATGAGTAGTAAAAGAAAAAATATTTTATGGAATCAGCAATTTAAATTTACTAAACGATAGATTACTTTCATGCCCTGTTATTCACTAAGATCTGCTTCAAAAGTGTCTGTTGGGGTAACTTTGTACCAAACTGCATACATAGCCGGAAGAACCAATAAGGTAAGAATAGTGGCCACTAAAAGCCCTCCTGCTATAGCGACCGCCATCGGTCCCCAAAAGATGCTGGTCATTAACGGAATCATCCCCAGTATTGCTGCCAGGGCAGTAAGCATAATGGGACGAAATCGTAGTACTGCGGCGTTTACTATAGCATTCCAGGTAGTCTCGCCAAGTTCCAGCTGTTTGTCAATTTGGTCGATGAGGATGATGGAATTGCGGATGATGATGCCTGCCAAAGCCAAAATCCCGCCATAGGTTACGAAGGCCAGCGGCTGATTGGTAAGCAAGAGGGCGGGTGTGACCCCAATCATACCCAGAGGTGCAGTCAACAATGTCAACAGCATTTTAGGCATACTTTCCATTTGCAGCATCAGCAATATAATGATCACTATAGCCATCAAGGGAACGACTTTAAGCAAATTGGATAAAGCAATACTCGATGTTTCAGCTGCCCCGGCCATTTCGATGCTGTATCCCATGGGCAGATTCTGGCGCAGCGAGGCAAGCTTTTGATAAACTTTTTTGGTCGCATCCGTGCCGGTAATACCTCCTTTCACATCGGCTTGCAGGGTTATGCTGGGTTTGAGATCATAGCGCCAGATCACTCCGTCTTCAGCATCATAGGAAATCTTGGCGATCTGATCCAAAGGTACGTATTGACCGCTGCTGAGCGGTATATTGAGATCCTTAATGTCAGCCGGAACGTTTCGGCTGTTGGAATCCAAACGAAAGATTAAGCCGACTGTTTTATCCTTTTCCCGGAATTCATCAATTGGCACTCCCGATAGTTGTGCTTGGAGGGTCGATGCCAGGGTCTCACTGTTGACTCCCAACATGCGGGCTTTATCCTGATCGATCGTCAAATGCACTACTTTGCTTTTCTGGCTCCAATCCAGATTTACGTCGCGCAGGTATTCTTCGGATGCCATTACAGTTCGGACTTGTTCGGCAATACTTCGGACTTTATCATGATCGTATCCGGTCACCCGCAGCATTACCGGATAATTGGCCGGGGGGCCTATCTGTATGGACCTATAATGCCCCGCCACTGATGGAAACCCGGTGAGAAGGTGGTCAATCTTTTGGGCCACTCTTTCCCGGGCCTCAAGGTCTTTAGTCACTATTACAAATTGGGCGAAATCGTTGCTGGAAAGAACGGGCTCGTGGGATAGAATAAAACGCGGTGCCCCCTGACCCACATAGTAGGAATAATCTACAATATCGGGATCGTCCTTTAACTGTGCAGCAAAAAGTTTACTGGTCTCATCGGTAGCCTGAACGGAAGAACCAGGCGGAAGCCTGAAGTCAAGAATGAGCTCCGGGCGAACTGATGACGGGAAAAAATCTTGTTTTATAAATCGGACCAGAAAAATGGAAAATACAAATGCAATAAGAGTAACAACAAGAACAGCTCGGCGATTCTCCAGGCACCAGTTCAATGTTTTCCTGAACAAGCGGTAAAACTTGGTGTCATACAAATCAAAACCCTGCTCGGTATGGGATGGTTTAAGCATTATCATCTTATAACCCAGGACCGGAGTTACGGCAACCGCCACTATCCAGGAAATGAGAAGAGCTATGGTCACCACCCAGAAAAGGCTGCCTACAAATTCACCTGCACTCCCCTTGGAAAAACCCACTGGCATAAAACCGGCACAGGTTATCAGAGTACCGGTCAACATGGGACCGGCTGTGTTAAGATAAGCAAAACTGGCTGCTTTAGTACGTTCCCAGCCTTCCTCGAGTTTGACCGTCATACTCTCTAAAATGATAATTGCGTCATCCACCAGCAGGCCAATGGCCACAATTAATGCGCCAAGTGACACTCTGTGCAGAGCTATATTACTTCCATTCATTACTGTAAAAACACCGGCAATTACCAGTGGAATCACTATGGCTACCACCGCCCCGGTTCTTATCCCCAGGGTAAAAAGGCAGACGATAAGAATGATGGCAATAGCGATCAACAGGGTAACAAGGAATTCATTGATGGATTCCTTAGCTACTTTGGGCTGATCGGCTACCTGGTGAATCTCCAAACCCGCTGGGAGATCTTTCTGGATCTTGCTTATAGCCTCGCTCAGCTCCTCGCCCAAAGTCAGAACGTTGCCTCCCTCCTCCATGGACAGGGCCAGGCCAATTGCCGGCTGACCGTTATAATACAGTTTGGGCTCGCCAGGCTCAGTATAGCTTCTCTGCACTGACGCAATATCGCCCAGGCGAACTGTGCCGCTGCTGGTTCGTATCGGCAAATCCCGAATGTCTTCAACATTGTCAAACATCCCGGAAACGCGTACATAAACGTTATCGGATGAGGTTTCGAACATCCCGGCCGGAGTCATGGCGTTTTGGCTCTGCAATGTAGCTATAATGGTATTGGGGCTGATACCCAGCTTGGCCAGCTTGCTGCTTTCCATTTCAATGTAGATCTTTTCCGTCTGAACCCCAATCAACTGGACCTTTTTAACATTATCGACATCCAGTAAAAGGAGCCGTGTTTTCTCAGCCTCGGCCCTCATCTCTTCATAAGAATACCCGTCTCCGGTAATAGCATAAATCGAACAAAATACATCGCTGAACTTGTCATTGAAATAGGGCCCAAGCACCCCGTCAGGCAGGGTATCCTTGATATCATTAACCGTATTGCGGACATCCAGCCAGGTGGGTTGAATTTTATCGTGTTCAACTGAAAAGTCCAGGTTTACGAATATGTATGATTTTCCGGGTACTGAGTAGCTGTTGATATAATCCAGCCCGGGAATATCCAGGAGTTTCTTTTCAATTTTATCGGTTACCTGTTCTTCCACCTGCTGGGCGCTGGCTCCCGGCCAGGCCACGGTAATCACCATTTTTCGTACAATGAATTCCGGATCCTCCATTCTGCCAAGGTTTTGATAGGAGTAAGCGCCCATAAGGAATACTAAGATGATAAAGAAGTATATCAACGACTTGTGTTTGAGTGCCCATTCAGTAATGTTTATCATCTTCACCGGCCTTAGTCCTTTCAATCAGTATTTTGTGGATGTGCAAAAAGGGAGCCTTTTCAAAGCCGCTTTTATTGGGATTTATCCATCAAGCGCACTTTTTGACCTTCAAGCAATTTATTTACACCTGCAATAACTATGGTCTCTCCATTGTTAAGACCTGCACTTATTTTTACCTGCTCATGATCAAAACCGGCCACTTGAATTTCCCTCAAACTTGCTATTCCGTCGCTTACTACCCATACTGAAGGGCCATCGTTGGTTTGGTATATGGCCGATAAGGGTATTAACGTTAGATCCGCCTGATCGCTGCTGGAAGTGGTTAGTTCAACCGAAGAAGTCATACCCGCTTTTATCTCTGCCGGCGGCTCAACCAGACTGATTCGCACCTTGAAAGTTCTGGCGACCGAGTCGGCTACGGGCGATACCTCACGCACTCTCCCATCCAGGATGATATCAGGCAACGCCCAAAAACGTACTTTAATGCTGGTTGCTTTGCTTAAATAATCAACCCTATTTTCAGGAACGCTGATCTCGACCTCCCGCTCTCCATCCTGGACCAATGTCATTACCGGGGTGCCCGCCGCCACAAACTGCCCGGCTTCAACCCTTATCGCGGAAATAGTACCGGCAAAATCCGCTTTGAGGATGCAATATTGAAGCTGGTTGGATAGTTGCTGCAGTTGCGCCTCGGCTTGGCGATAGGCGGCTTCAGCAGCATTGTAAGTATCAATGGCGGCATCATATTCCGCTTTGCTCAACGCTCCCCCCTCATATAGGGTTTTTTGGCGAATCAAATTGTCTTTAGCCAGTTTCATTTTAGATTCTGCTGAATCGAGCGCAGCTTCACCGATCTGGACACTTAATTGACTGTCCGAAGAATCCACTTGCATAAGGATATCACCTGGATTTACAATGCTTCCCACATCCACATTCCGAACCAGGATTTTACCGTTCACTCGAAATGCCAGCTGGCTTTCATAGCGACCGTGAACTTCCCCCGAATACTTAAAGTTTTGAGAATGATTATTGACATTAACGACCATTGAGCGCACCAGCAAAGGATCTTCCACCACTTTTTCAGGAGTATAAAAAACACGGAGCAGATAACTTAGAAGGGCTATAGTAAAAACAATCAAAACAACAATGTAAAGATTTTTATTTTTATACCATTGCTGCATTTATACCACTCCTTAGATTGGGGTTAGATGTTTAGATATTTCTTTATGCACAAATTATACATCTATGTGCATTTTGTGTAAACTGTTCAAACATGGTATGATTAAATTCAAGAATCAATCGGGGAGAACAGGAATGAACACAGAGCAACGAATTATAAAGGCATTCAAAGAAATGTGCTATAATCAGGGATTTTATGCGATCAGGATGGAGGAGCTGGCTGAACGAGCTGGTGTGAGCAGAAGAACTATTTACCTTTATTTTAAGAGTAAAGAAGACCTGGTGGATAGAACCGTCCACACATTCCTTATGGAATTTCCCGACCGGCTCAACATGATTGTCAACGAATCCGACCTGGTTACTGCTCTGGCTAAAGGCATGGAAGCCTTAGTGAAACAAGGAGCTTTTTTACTGACCGATCAATGTATCAGAGACCTTCAAACCCACTATCCCGTGTCATGGCAAAAGCTTGAGACCTACCGTCAGAGTCAGGTTTCGTCAATTGTGGACATATTGCTGGAGAGAAGTGAAAAACAATGGGTAAAGGAGCTGGACCCCAACTTCATTAGAGAAGCTATAATGGCCATCGATCGAAGGTGTGCCAATGTTGAATTTGCCAATCAAATGGGTATGTCAATAAAGGACCTGACCCTCCAATTTGCCAAATTTATTGTGAATCCGTTTATCTAGATATGGTTTATAAGCTCTATTTTATACACCAAACTGCGGGGTGAAACCAATGAACCCACTTGAGCTAATCTGAAAACATATACCTGAGTTGCGTGATACTTATAAGGTTTCTAGAATGGGAATATAAAGCAACAGCCATTATAGAGGCGTTTTGTATCGTTTAAACCATTTATATAAAATTGCCCTATTTATAATTCAATTTGCATGCCAGTCCCGATATGTCGGTTCAAGGGGCTGGTATTTCATTTTAAATATGCCCACTTTAGCATACATATGTAGCGTTATTCGTACAGTTGGCTGTTTGAAAATTAATCCCATAATCGCGGTATATTTTAGATGTTTACATGGTTTTCCATTGACTTCTAGAAATGGCATGCTAATTGCAAAGCCATAGTAGTATTGGGTTTAATTTTGTGCGACGACTTAACAACTGGATGCTTGATAATGGCTGTATTTCATAATATTATTTCAGTTTTCCCTTATTGAT